>ERZ857972.649-NODE-649-length-29530-cov-8.100254_pt1 | contig 29530 bp, 30 predicted proteins | sample MGYA00519757_ERZ857972 | MGnify/ENA primary metagenome ERZ857972 (study PRJEB31778, sample SAMEA3449383) | human gut metagenome | biome: human gut; feature: human-associated habitat; material: faeces | place: United Kingdom | collected 2010/2012 ...
TTGTTTATTCAGAAGAAACAATTCTTCGTGACAGCTCAGTTAGAATAACACTTTCTAACCGGGCTGTCAACACCTTTTTGAATATTTTTACAATATTTTCAATTTTTTAATTGTTCTTCATAATAAATCGAATTGCATCCTGAATCCAGGATACGTAGATCAGATTCACACCTGCTGCCTTTCCCACGGATGATTTGCAGACTTCCGGCAAGATTACGGTATCAAAGCCCAGTTTTTTCGCTTCTGCAACACGCTGCCCTGCCATACTGACAGCACGCACCTCGCCGCTGAGTCCGACTTCTCCGAACGCAATCACGGAGTCCGGAATGATGATATCTTTACAGCTTGATACGACTGCAAGAGAAATTCCCAGGTCAATCGCAGGTTCTGTCATCTTCATACCACCGGCAATATTTACATAAGCATCACACGAAGCAAGATGGATTCCGACTTTTTTCTCGAGCACTGCCATCAGAAGATTCACACGGTTAAAGTCCGTACCTACCGCAGTTCTTCTTGGTATCCCGAAATTACTCTGACACACCAGAGCCTGAATCTCAACAAGAATCGGCCGCGTTCCTTCCATAGAACATGCCACGATTGAACCGGATGTCCCGTTTGGTTTTCCATTCAACATAAATTCTGATGGATTTATGACTTCTTCCAGTCCTGTATTACGCATTTCAAAAACACCAATCTCATTCGTTGATCCAAAACGATTCTTTACTGCACGCAAAATACGATACGACGCATGACGATCTCCTTCAAAATAGAGCACTGTATCCACCATATGCTCCAATACTCTTGGGCCGGCAACATTTCCCTCTTTTGTCACATGTCCGACAATAAAAATAGATACGCCCTGTCCCTTTGCAATCTGCATCAGAACATTGGTAGATTCTCTTACCTGTGAAACACTGCCCGGTGCAGAGCTGATATCCTCATGAAACATTGTCTGAATAGAATCGATCACAACCATATCCGGTTTCTTACGCTCAATGACTTCTCTTATGGTTTCCAGATTTGTCTCACACAGTAATTGAAGGTTTTCATTAAACTCTCCGATTCTTTCCGCACGCAGCTTGATCTGACGCAGTGATTCCTCACCGGAAATATATAAAACAGAATTGCCTGACAATGCAAGATTTCTGCACACCTGTAAAAGAAGGGTGGATTTCCCGATTCCCGGATCTCCACCCACTAATACAAGAGAGCCGGGAACGATACCGCCCCCGAGCACTCTGTCAAGCTCTCCTATCTTTGTCAGCCGCCGTTCATCTTCTGAAAGACGAATATCTTTCAGTACCACCGGCTCGGCTCTTCTTGAACCACTCTGCAGACCTCCGCCCACAGAAGAAGTCTTCTTCGTGGAAACTGTTTCCTCTACAAATGTGTTCCATGCCCGACATCCCGGACACTGTCCCATCCATTTGGACGATTCATATCCACATTCCTGACAAAAATAAACGATCTTTTTATTTTTTAACATTTTTCAACCTTAACTGCTACCGCTGCATCTCCGCCCAGCTCTACGCTGAAAGAAAGCTTGCCGCCAAGATTTGTCTGCATCTTTCCGGCATCTTCTCCATTGATGGAAACGCTGTACTCTGTATCTGCTTCCATTTCAACGGTAATCTGTGCATCCTCAGCACCTTCTACTTCAAATTCCATGCTGGAACCATCCTGTTTCAGAGAAAATACGGCTGTTCCCGGTACGGACTCATATACAAACATTCCATTACGTTCCAGTTTGGTGATCTCTTTAAATGTCTTAACTTTATAAACATCTCCCTGATATGGAAAATCAGATACTTTTGATTTTGCCGGCAACTCATAATTGCCAAAGCTGATTCCTCCATTTTCTTCTGTACGGATCAGTTCTTTTACTACTGCCATGATCTTATGTCCTCCCTAAGACTTTCTGTTGTGTTTTAGTCCTTAGATATCTGTATTTCGTTGTGACAATGTTCCAACTGTCACAGATATTTCGGTTATGTTATTATAACATTTCGCACTTTTTTTGACCAGTATTACGGTCAAGATTTAACATCTTTTTTAGATTTGGCTTTTGTCTCTTTTTCTTCTCTGACCGGGACAAAATGAATTTCTTTTTTCAGGAGCTGAATCTTTACAGTATCTCCTGTCTTTATCCCGCCATCCAGGATCTTATTTGCCATCGGATCTTCCAGCCTGTTCTGTATTGCTCTTCTAAGCGGACGTGCACCGTATTTACTGTCAAATCCTGATTCTGCAAGATAGTCTTTGACGGATTCTGAAATCTTAAGCTCAATTCCAAGTTGTTCCTCACAACGTTTCTCGAGGTTCTTAAGAAGAATATTCACAATCTTTTTGATTTCCGGCTTCTTCAGCGGATGGAATACCATAATCTCATCAATACGATTCAGAAATTCCGGTTTAAAAAGGCGTCTTACTTCTTCCATGACTCCGGATTTCATTCGCTCATAATCCTGCTTATCATCTTTTTCTGACATAAATCCGAGTTTCTTCGGTTCAATGATCGCCTGTGCACCTACATTTGATGTCATGATGATGATTGTCTGTTTAAAATCAACTTTTCGTCCATGCGCATCGGTAATATGTCCGTCATCGAGTACCTGAAGCAGAATGTTAAATACATCCGGGTGCGCTTTCTCAATCTCATCAAAAAGGAGAACACTGTATGGATTTCTGCGCACCTTTTCACTGAGCTGTCCGCCTTCGTCATAACCAACATATCCCGGAGGAGATCCAATCAGTTTGGACACACTGTGTTTCTCCATATATTCCGACATATCCACACGGATCATTGCCTGGTCACTGCCAAACACCGCTTCTGCCAGTGCTTTGGAAAGTTCTGTCTTACCGACACCCGTTGGTCCGAGGAACAGAAATGAACCAATCGGACGGTGTGGATCTTTCAGACCTACTCTTCCTCGCTTAACTGCCTGCGCAACAGCTTTCACTGCCTCATCCTGACCGATCACACGTTTGTGAAGTTCTTTTTCAAGTGCAGCAAGGCGTTTTGTCTCCCCATCGGTCAGTTTCTTAACCGGAATCTTTGTCCAGTCTGAAACAATATCTGCCACAGAATTTTCGGTCACTGTCAGATGTTTGCGCTTATTTCTGCGTTCTTCTTTAGCTTTACAGGACTGAATCTGTTCTTCTATTTCATTCTGACGCTGCTGAAACTCTTTCGCCATGGAAAGATCTGCTTTTTTGATCGCCAGTTCTTTCTGCTGCAAAATTTCTCGTATTTCAGCCTCAAACTGATCGATTTCCGGCACGGAACGATAACCGCCAAGCTGAACTTTGGACGCTGCTTCATCAATTATGTCAATTGCTTTATCCGGCAAAAAACGATCGTTGATATAACGGACAGACATTTTTACCGCTGCTTCCAACGCTTCATCCTCAATCGTCACACCATGATGTTTTTCATAATACGGGCGAAGTCCTTTCAGAATCTCCAGCGTCTCCTGCTCCGTCGGTTCCTCCACCGTAACCGGCTGAAAACGCCGTTCCAGCGCAGCATCCTTTTCAATATACCTGCGATATTCTTCCTGCGTCGTTGCTCCGATAAGCTGGATTTCTCCTCTGGACAGAGATGGTTTCAGAATATTGGATGCGTCCAGTGCTCCCTCCGCACCACCGGCTCCGATGATCGTATGAAGTTCATCGATAAATAAAAGAATACCCTTATTTGCACGTACTTCATCAATCACATTACGGATTCGTTCTTCAAATTCGCCACGGTACTTGCTTCCTGCCACCATACCGGACATATCAAGCACGACTACACGCTTGTCTTTTACAGAATCCGGAACCATTCCGTTCACGATTTTCTGCGCAAGACCTTCTACGATTGCAGTCTTACCTACTCCCGGTTCTCCAACCAGACACGGATTGTTCTTGCTTCTGCGACTGAGTATCTGGATAAGTCTTATGATTTCTTTATCGCGGCCGACCACCGGATCCAGTCTTCCCTCTGATGCCATCACAGTCAGATCACGGCTGTACTGGTCCAGTGTCGGTGTTGCCGATCCCTTCTGCCCCTTCGCTTTTGTATTTTGAAGTTCTTCTGCCAGCGCCGGATTCTCGATTCCCATCGCATTTAAAAGTGCCGTATATAATTTCTGGATATTGACACCCATCGTATATAAAAGTCTGGTTGCTACGCAATCGGTTTCTTTCAGCATTGCAAGTAAAAGATGCTCTGTACCTGCTTCATTTTCCTGCTGATTTTCTGCTTCATGAACTGCAAGTTCAACCAGCTTATGTGCCCGCGGACTGTATACCGGTGTCCGCTCTGCCACCAATATTTCCGATGATGGGGCGATCAGCTTATTGATCAGCTGCTCAAGAGCCTCTTCTTCAACACCAAATTCTTCCAGAATCCTTCCGGCAGTGCCTTCTTTCTCCTTCAGCAATCCGGCAAGTATATGTTCTGTGCCTATATATGAATGTTTCCATGACTGTGCGGTGGCTTTTGCCAGTTTCAATGCCTGCAACGCCTGTCTGGTAAATCTGTCCTGCATAGTTCGTTCCTCCTGTCTGCCCGCATGAAACGGGACTGCTGTCTTCGCATATTTTCAGACGATTCTAATCAATTCCATATTCATCATAAATTTCATCAATCAGACCATGTACTTCTTCTCTGCTGACATTTCTGCAGCATCCTTTTGCAAGTGCAACGATAAGATTTTCCTTCATTTCTTCCATGGCTTTGATTTTATTTTCATCGACTGCTATGATTGCTCCACGTCTGCGGTCGATCGTTACAAATCCCTCCTGCCTCAGCAGAGAATATGCTTTATTTACCGTGTGCATATTGATTCCGATCGTATCTGCAAGCTGTCGAACGGAAGGAAGGGGATCCCCCTCCTGCAGTCTGGAAGTTGCGATTCCAAGGATGATCTGATTCATAAGCTGTACATAAATCGCCTCGTCACTGTTAAAATCGATTTCTATGACCACATTCCCGACCTCCTGTTGTTTTCCTATATGAAAACTGCCACACGACATAACAGCCCTCACAGTTTTCATGTTATACATATGGTAGCACAAAATTAAAATTTTGCAAGTACAAAAACAGACAGCCTTATGGCTGCCTGTCCTGAAAACATATCATATATTTTATCCGTTGATTTTTTTGAGCTGATCTCTGTTAAGAATCAGATTAAATCCCATCGGATTGATCACCAGTGCTTCTGCCTGCTCAATCAGAATCGTAGGAAGTTTATCAAACGGAATCTTCGCAAGACGAAGCTTTTTGCCTCTTGCAAATTTTTCAAATTCCATGATATCCGAAAATACCGGCTGCAAAATCTGTCCGTCCTTGTTCTTCAGATATGGAATATTGATCTTTTTCGGCTCTTCTTCACTACGTTCCATTGCAACAAGAAACTGAGACTTCTTAATGTTTGCAATCAGCTCTTCTTCCAGTGCTCTTAAGTTCTTGTGTTCCTCTTTTTCAACAGGACGGCGAAGTTCCTGCATGAAATAAATACCGGAAAGCTGTAATGCAGGATTCAGTACCGGACGTTTTGCCGGTTCCATCTTACTGAGATCCGGTCTGCGGACAATTTTTTCCAGATCAATTTCAATTTCATCTGTTCCGTTATTCCAGATTACTGTGTTTGCATCAATTGAAAACAGAAGTCCGTACATTCTCGGAAAATCTTTTTTCTCATAGCGCATTCCCATCAGAAGAACTTTATCTTCTAATTTTTTCTTGCCGAATTCTTTTAATGTCTCTTCTTCTGCAAAAAGCCACACCTGATCATTATATGATTCTTCTCCGCAGGTCACATAAGGAAGCTTCGTCACCTGTGAATAAGCCACAAATACTGTCTCCCTTGCCTGAAGTTCCTTCACTGCATCTTCTACACTAATACCCATTTTGTTTTCCTTTCATTTATCGCTTCTACATGATATATATCAATTATACCATATTTCACGAAAAATGGCACATCTTTTTGGTGATTTTTCTATCCTGATTCCTATTCAACTCCGTCTTATGCGATTCTTACGCTTCATCAATGGCTTTTCCAATGTCATGACGCATATATTTATTTGCAAACTGGATCCATTCCGTTGCCGCATATGCATTCTTTCTTGCTTCTTTCAGAGTCTTTCCTTTGGCCGTGATTCCAAGCACACGACCGCCGTTTGTCACGATCTGTTCATCCTGAAATTTCGTGCCTGCGTGGAAACAGTAATATCCGTCTTTGTCTTTGAAATTTTCGAATCCATACATCGGAATGCCTTTTTCATATTTTACCGGATAACCTTCACTTGCCAGAACAACGCAGACTGCCGCGTTATCTTCAAACTCTAAATCCACCTGATCCAGTTTTCCATTAACACATGCTTCCATAACTTCAATAATATCGTTCTTCATTCTAGGAAGTACGACCTGCGCTTCTGGGTCTCCAAACCTGGCATTGTATTCCAGCACTTTAGGGCCTTCTGCAGTAAGCATCAGGCCAAAGAAAATAATACCGACAAACGGACGGCCTTCTGCTGCCATAGCATCAACAGTTGCCTGATAAATGTGCTTTTTGCAGAATTCATCTACTTCTTCTGTATAGAACGGACTCGGTGAAAAAGTTCCCATGCCTCCGGTATTTAATCCCTTATCTCCATCCATTGCACGCTTATGATCCTGCGCGGATGTCATGGTACGGATTGTCTTGCCGTCAACAAAGGAAAGCACCGATACTTCACGTCCGGTCATAAATTCTTCAATGACCATCGTATTGCCGGCACTGCCGAATTTTTTATCTTCCATGATTTCTTTGACACCGGCTTCTGCCTCTTCCAGTGTATTACAGATCAGAACGCCCTTTCCGAGCGCAAGACCATCTGCCTTGAGGACGATCGGAAATTTGGCCTGTGTATGTAAATATTCCAACGCTTTCTGCGGATCATCAAAATTTTCATATCCGGCTGTCGGAATTCCGTACTTTTTCATCAGATCTTTTGAAAATGCCTTGGAGCCTTCCAGAATTGCAGCATTTTTACGCGGTCCGAATACTTTCAGTCCGCGCGCCTCAAAGACATCTACAACTCCACCCACCAGTGGATCATCCATACCGATAATCGTCAGATCTACATCATGTTCTTCTGCAAAATCAGCAAGTTTTTCAAATTCCATAGCACCAATCGGCACACACTCTGCATATTCAGAAATTCCGGCATTTCCCGGTGCACAGTAAATTTTGTCAACCTTCGGGCTTTTTGCAACACTCCATGCGATTGCATGTTCTCTTCCACCACTTCCAACAATCAATACTTTCATGAGTTTCATCTGCCTCCTTTAGCAAAGACCTTATTCATTTTCAATACAAACTTTTCCATTCTGTACGGACACCTTATTATTTGCAATCAGATCGATTGCTTTTGGAAGAATCTTCCACTCCGCTTCTTCCATGACACGACGTTGAAGCACCTCAGGTGTATCTCCCTGACGTACTTCTACTGCCTTCTGAAGAATGATCGGACCTGTATCTGTCCCGGTATCCACAAAATGAACGGTTGCCCCCGTGACTTTTACTCCTCTTGCAAGCACACCTTCATGCACATGCAGTCCATAAAATCCCACGCCACAAAAAGACGGAATCAGGGATGGATGAATGTTGATGATCCTGCTGGGATAAGCCTCCACGATCATCGGTGGAATGGCAACAAGGAAACCTGCCAGCACCACAAGGTCTATTTTATTTTCCTGTAATTCCAGTAAAAGTGCTTTATGAAATTCTTCTCTGTTTTCGAAGGTTTTCGGAGAAATGCACTTAGCCGGGATGCCCCGGCTCTCTGCGCGATTTAATGCATATGCACCTGGATTGTTGCTGACTACCAGACTGATTTCTGCATTGGTGATCTTTCCGCTGTCAACAGCATCCATGATTGCCTGCAGATTCGTTCCTCCTCCTGATACCAGAACCCCGACTCTTAACATAAGGTTACTCCCTTTTCTCCGTTCTCAATACGGCCTACAACATATGGTGTATCGCCTGCTTCACGAATAGCTGCCATAGTCTTGTCAACATCCGACGGGTCTACTGCCAGAACCATACCAAGTCCCATGTTAAATGTATTATACATCATTTTTTCTTCGATGTTACCCTTCTTTGCAAGGAGGTCAAAAATCGGAAGTACCGGATAGCTGTCTTTTTCAATAATGGCTCTTGTTCCCTCATTCAGCATACGCGGAACATTTTCATAAAATCCGCCGCCTGTGATATGACTGCATGCATGAATGCGTACGCCTGCATCCTTGATGCTCTTAAGTGCTTTCACATAGATTCTTGTCGGAGCGATCAGTGCCTCGCCAAGAGTTGTTCCCAGTTCTTCATAATATGTATCCAGAGATTCTTTTGTCATCTCAAAAACTTTACGGACAAGTGAAAATCCATTGCTGTGAACACCTGTAGACGCCATACCGATCAGGACATCTCCTGCCTTCAGTTCTTTGCCGGTAAGAAGGTCTTTCTTGTCAATCACTCCTACAGCAAATCCAGCCAGATCATATTCATCTTCCGGCATAAGTCCCGGATGTTCTGCAGTCTCACCACCGATCAGAGCTGCTCCGGACTGTACACATCCCTCAGCCACACCGCTTACAATCTCAGCGATTTTTTCCGGATAGTTTTTTCCACATGCAATATAGTCTAAGAAAAATAACGGTTCAGCACCTGCACATGCAATATCATTCACGCACATAGCTACCGCATCAATACCGATGGTGTCATGCTTGTCCATGATCATGGCAAGTTTTACTTTCGTACCGCATCCGTCTGTTCCGGATACCAGTGTCGGTTCCTCCATAGCTTTAAATGCATTCATGGAAAATGCACCGGAGAATCCGCCGATTCCTCCCAGAACTTCCGGTCTCATGGTCTTTGCAATATGTTTCTTCATTAACTCTACTGATCTGTAGCCTGCTTCAATATCCACACCTGCTTTTTTGTAATCCATACTCTTCTGGTCCTCCACCTTTTTAATTAATAAGCCTGATATCCGACTTCTTGTAATCTGGCATCTTTTGCCTCAACCTGTTCTTTCAGTTCCTGACTGTATGCTTTCAGTCTGTCAAGAAGTTCCGGATCTGATGTTGCAAGGATCTTCGCTGCAAGAAGTCCTGCATTTGCACCGCCGTTGATAGCTACAGTTGCTACCGGAATACCTGACGGCATCTGTACGATTGAATACAGAGAATCTCTTCCTCCAAGAGAAGTGGTATGCATCGGAATACCGATTACCGGCATCGGAAAGATTGCCGCGCACATTCCCGGAAGATGTGCTGCCATCCCCGCTCCTGCAATAATTACCTTGAATCCCTTTTCTTCTGCTGTTTTTGCATATTCAAAGAACACATCCGGTTCTCTGTGCGCAGAAATAATTTTCATTTCGTATTCAACGCCCAGCTTGTCAAGAATTGCCGCTGCCTTACTCATAACCGGCATATCTGAGTCGCTTCCCATTACAATTCCTACTTTTTTCATTGGTTGGTGGCCTCCTCGTTTTTTCTTACATCTCAGGTTGATTCTACTAAGATTCTAAAATTGTGTCAACAAAATTACAGAAAAGAAATATTTTGGCGAGCAAACTCTTTTTGTATAAAAAGTTCACCCGCCAGAAAAAATCCGCCTTTACCGGTCAAAAGGAATATTCAGTTCTTCGGTTCCCTGAAGAACAAAACGACCGTTTTCAATAATAGAAACACCTTCTCCATCTTCGTCAATCACACGGATACTTCCCAACTCTTCATAAGGAATCGTGATATCTGTATGGCATCCATAATATGCCAGACTGATGTCTTCTTTTCGCAGAATGGAAATTTCATTATCTCTCGCGATAATCTCTCTTCCGTCCGGATTGAACACCGATGTATCCTCCGCCCAACTGTAACAGGTATCTCCCACAGCAAAATGCGGACCCATTTTTTCTGCGATCAGGATCGGAAGTTTGTCGGCAATACCGTACTTTTCGGCTGCCATATATGCAGTTGTGTTTGTGCCGATTGCAAATTCCCCCATCGGAATCTTCGGATGATGATGAAGAATATTATCCTCAATATAAGCACGGTTTTCTTCTTCCGTTTCAAAATTCGCACAGGAGTAATCGATCACCTGACCACAGTCAAACACCAGTTTCAGGTCTTTAAACTGCAGTCCGTTCAGATAAACCTTCTTTACATGAAGGATTCCGCCGGTTCCTGCGAGAACAGGGGACGTAAACACTTCCCCCACTGGAATATTCACATCTGCCACACAGTTTTCAAAATTTGTCTGTTTTTTGATATCTTCAAGTTCATGCAGATGAATGATCAGATCTGTTTCATTGTCATCTTTGCCCTTGATTTCTACCCACTGACAGGTATCCAGAGTCTCTATGATCGTCTGCTGGATCCGTTCGTACAGTTTATAATCCAGTGTATTGATCTTTACAATCTCCGCAAAAATCTCCGGGAAATCCGCTCCAATCTCCGGTACCGGATAAGCAATGATCGTAAAGCTTCTCTCGTCGCCTTTGATATAACGGTTCACAATCTGTCCGGATTCATTGTCAAGTTCTACCTGCAGTTTCTGCTGCACTTCCGTCAAAGTCCATGCTTCCGGTGTCGTTACAGGTGAAAACGGTTCTTCACCAAATGTTTCAATGCATGCCGGTCCTCCATGGACAGCCGCCTGATTCTTATACGTCTCATAGGCATTCTGCATGGAGCGCAGTTTGCGCTGTACAAAATCGCTGTCCATAAACAGAGCCTGATCCTGTCTGTGATCATAGTCAAACTGTGGATTCGGATTTCCGCCGGTAAAGCCAATGCGAGCAGTACCTCTCTTATTGACTGCATGTGTTGCATGACGGTATATCACCGGTTCCAGTCCCATCTCACGGAACTGAATGATTGCTGCACGGACCATTCTCTCGAAGCCGAGATTATATCGGATATTGACTGATTTTTTTTTCGTGATATCTTTTCTTCCATTGATAAATCCGATGCGGTATCCCTCTGTATAAGTTCTTGCCATATTGTTGATCTGTTCTTCAGAGAGTCTGTTCAAAAACTCTGCCACTCCTGTCTCATTTACAGAAATATATTCTCCATACTGATACAGGTAACGCAAATCGGTAAGGTCAGAATCCATAATAATGCGTACAGCAAAATCATGTGACGTATCTACACCCTCTGCGATTCGTTGTTCCATCATATCCTGGCAATAATCATTGACATAGGAGCGCAAAATATCCTCTGTACTTTTTACAGAGGGCTTTTCTTCACCTTCAAATGCAGCATATATTTCCAGAAATAATTCTGCCGCAACGATATAATCCCAGTATTTTTTTTCATATGCATAGGCAATCGCGCCTCTCAATTCTGTATAAAGAAAAGAAAAGGCTTTCCCGTATTCTCCAAGTTCCCGGGCTGCATATGCAGGATTTCCATAGCATTGTCCATAATTTTCCGGGAAGAGTTCCTCATAAAGGACGCGATTTTCACTCTGCAGTTCCTCCATGGAAAAATCTTTCTGGTCGTTTTCCAGAATCGTACCTGTCTTTAAAAGAAAAGCAGCCTCTTTGTGAAAAAAGTCCAGAAATTTCTCTTCCACCACTGTTTCTGTACAGATTTCCGAAAGTCTGCCTTTTGCGAGTTCATATCTCTCTTTCAGCAATTCGTCCAATTTATTTTCTCCTTTATTCTCAGTCATCAATCACATGTCCAAGCTGAATATGCTTATCTACCAGCTTTTTCATATACTCCCAGATTTCCCTCGAACCCTCAGAAGTATGCTCATTTCTTTTGTATATCTGGCTTTTGTGCACACCATGTTCTGCCCAGCTTCGTCCGTTTGATGCATCATTGAGAAGAAGTGGCTGTGCATTGTCCAGAACATGGGCAAATTTCGCCTCCGCTGTTTCGTATGCTTCAAATTCCTCCCAGAGTTCCCGAAGCCATGTTCCCTGATCGCTCGGAAGCAATCCAAAGATTCGGTCAGCTGCTTTCGTTTCACGTTCCCGCTTCGTCTTCGCTCCTGCTTCATCGTATGCGTAGGTGTCCCCTGCATCGATTTCCACAAGGTCGTGAATCAGCACCATCGGAATAACCTTCGCAAGATCGACCTCCTCATTCGAATATTCTTTCAGCAGAACCGCCATCAGTGCAAGATGCCACGAATGTTCAGCATCATTCTCCTTACGGCTTGCATCTGACAGATATGTCTGTCGGACAATTTTCTTTACTTTATCCACTTCCAGAATAAATTCCATCTGTTTTTCTAATCGTTCCATCATATTTTAAACTCCCATCAAAAAAAAGAGCAGCCAGCCTACCAGAAAGACTCCGTTCAGGATCGTTCCGACAATGCTGGTACGGTGGTTACAGTTTTCTTCTGAAAAACTTGCAATTCCCATCAGGAATCCATATACCGAAAGCAGTGTGGCAAAAAGGCAGATTCCTCCTACAATAAATCCGTAACTGCCTTCGAGTACATAAGCAGTGCCAACAGCCGCCCCAAACAGAAGCAGGGAAGCAATTGCCAGTCCCACTGACAGCTTCCCTTTTTTTGCTTCTTTCTTCTTTATGATTGCATATCTATATCTTCTCGCCATAGTGTCTTCTCCTCAGGTAATTACAGACAGCAAACATCCCATAACCGATTGCCGCCCCAAGCGTATTTAATATCAGATCATCCACGTCAAAACATCCAACCTTTGTAACAAGCTGTACTACCTCGACCACAAGACTCAGTGAAAATCCTGACAATATAATAAAAAATCCGCTACGGCATTTATGTGCAATAACCGGAAGTATAAATCCATATGGAATAAATCCGATCACATTTCCAAATATGTTGGAAAATACCGCCAGCACGCCAAGCTGTTCTCTGTATATCCAGAATCTGCGGATCTCCAGAAACGGGATCAGATTATATCGATACACTCTTTCTTCTGCAGCCACTCTTCCGTATTCCTCGAAAAAGAACAGAAAATACACAAGCAGCAGCACATACAGAAGAAAAAGCATGACACCAATATGCTTTATTTTACGTTTTGTACTGTCTTTCAATGTTTCTCCCTGCCCGGCATCAGATCAGAATCTCTGATTTTCTTTTTAACAGTCTGCTTCCACTGACGATCATCAAAACACCTGCGGTAATACCGGTAACCAGTGTAACGATTCCTACTGCAATGCTGCATGCTCCTGTTCTGCTCATCGTTTTATATATTTTTTCGTTCATGGTCAAGCCTCCTCATATACTGAATCTATGATTTTACCGGATCAGATCGTATTATTTTGCCCCATACTGGCTGTAATATGCATCAATTGCCTTCTTGAGTTCATCATCGATGATGATCTGTCCTTTGTATTCTTTGTTGTACAGATGTTCAATGACCTCTGCCATAGTAACGATCGCGTTTGTCTCAAATCCGTAGAGATCATGCACTTCATCAAGTGCACATTTCACACCGCCCTTGCCTACTTCCATACGGTCAAGAGATACCATCAGGCCGACAATCTCGACATCAGCGGCACCTTTTACCTTCGGAACGGTTTCTTCCATGGACTTGCCGGATGTAGTAACATCCTCGATCATGACAACGCGGTCACCGTCTTTCAGCTTGCTTCCAAGGAAACTTCCCTTATCTGCACCGTGATCTTTTTCTTCTTTGCGGTCAGAGCAGTAACGAATTTCTTTTCCGTACAGTTCACTGAATGCGATCGCAGTTACAACGCTGAGCGGAATACCCTTATATGCCGGTCCGAAAAGTACATCAAAATCCTCGCCATATTTTGCGTGGATTGCTTTTGCATAATATTCACCAAGTTTTTTTAACTGAGAACCGGTCACATATCCGCCGGCATTCATAAAGAACGGAGATTTTCTTCCGCTTTTCAATGTAAATTCGCCAAATTTAAGTACCTGGCTGTCAACCATAAATTCAATAAATTCCTGTTTGTACTGTTCCATAATTTTATCCTCCCATATTGGCTCATTTTAACACATTCCTGCGAAAATAACAACTTCCGCAGGAATGCTCTTTATCGTACTTATATTTTCTTTACGTATAACCGGTTGCCCTTGTACCGTGGGATTCCCGGTCCTGTCACATTATAATTCATTCCGCCATACAGTTCTATTTTTCCGGTCACTTTTGCCCAGTCAGGGTCATACACTCTGCCATTGACTTCAGCCCAGCCGTGTCCACCGGATGATACCGCATACGCTTTATATCCTACTGCATTTGCAAGATACGCAAACGCTGCGCCAAATCCGAAGCAGTCTGCCTTTTTTCTGTAAAGCATAATCTCCCCATAATGAATATCCCAGTCAGAACCACTGTAAAATTTTGTATCTGCACCATATCCATATGATACAGCTCGCCTGAAAGCAGCCTTAAGCTTCTGTGCTTTTGTCATTTTGTTATTTGTACATCTGTCCACTTCTGAACTGGCGAGAACCATCAGTTTCAGTTTACGAAGCTGCTGTTTATTATATGAGGCTGTACCGTTCTTTTTCAGACGGATGCCATTTACCTTCGTAGATTTCTTCATGTATCCGCCGGCACCACCTGCCTGTCTGAAGAAATAGTATTTTTTCTTTACACAGCGCCAACCGGTTCTCTGAACTCCGTTTGATGCAAAATAGTATTTTTTTCCATTGACTGTCACAAGCCCTTTCGCTTTCTTTCCCTGCGCATTGTAATAATAGACATTTCCGTTGGAAGCCTTTACAAATTTGTTTTTCGCGCCTGCGGCCTGCGCAGAAACCGAAAACAAAATGCAGCAAAACACTGCCATCAACAATAAAATACAACCTTTTTTCTTTTTCATATGAATCCTCCATTCATTTTTGATATTCTTCGTCGTGTTTTCTCCTGTCCTTTCAATGTAACTATAATTATTTTATATTATAAGACTGATTTTGTCTATATTTCATAACATAAAAATAGTACGGAATCAGCGGGATAAGCGCAGCGATCCATGCCATCGGATCCGCAAGACAAACTCCGGCAAAACTGGTCCTTCCTGCAACCAATAACACGATTGTTGCCCTCGCTACCAGTTCAAATACACCTCCGAGCATAGGAACTAATCCATACCCCATTCCCTGAAGAGCATTTCGAAAGACAAAAATTGTACACAGAAACGGATATGCCCAGAAAACTGTACGGAAATATGTTACAGAAACCTGTATAACGTCTGTCTGTGATGGGCTGATAAAGAGATAAGTAAAATATTTTCCGCCCAAGTAAACCAATAACATTTCAATCCCACTCCAGATCAGAAGCATGATCCAGGAATATTTTACTCCCTGTTTTACACGATCCATCCGATCTGCACCACGATTCTGACCGACATAAGTTGCAATAGTAGCTCCCATGGAAACAGCAACCATGCCAATGATATTCTGTATCTTACCTGCAGCCGAAAAACCGGCCATATATGTTGCTCCATAAATATTTACCGCACTCTGCACAATAATCGTACCAATTGCAGTAATAGAAAACTGCAGTCCCATTGGTATTCCAAGTGAAAGAAGTCTTCCAAAACTGCCCTGTTGAAGTCTGAAATTTTCCTTTTTCAGGTGAAGAATCGGATAACGCTTTATAATATATATGAGACAACAAATTGCAGAAACGGCCTGCGCGATGACTGTCGCATATGCACAGCCGTCTACCCCCATTCCGGCAAAACGAATCAATACAACATCAAGTACAACGTTGATTCCTGCTGAAATAATCAGAAAATACAACGGAGATTTAGAATCACCAAGGGCGCGTAAAAATGCAGCCAAAGTATTATACGCTGCAGTTACAAGAAGTCCCGCATAAATAATTCCCATATATCCGGCAACATCATCCATAAGTTCTGCTGGTGAATTCATCAATCGTAAGATTGGAATATTAAACACAAGAAATCCAATGGTCATTGCCACCGCAAACCCCATCATCAGATAGATTGACATTGCCACAAAATGTCTCATATCTTCGTATTTTTTTGCGCCAAATCTCTGCGCAACGATAATAGCAAAACCACTGCTCAGACCATTCAGCCACCCCGTCACAAAAAACATCAAAGATCCGGTACTTCCAATTGCCGCAAGTGCATCTACTCCAATAAACTGCCCCGCAACAATAGAATCTACTATATTATAAAACTGCTGAAAAACATTGCCGAGAAACATCGGTATCATAAACTGAATAATCAGTCTTACCGGGTTTCCGACTGTCATATTATTTGTCCTGTCTTTGCTCAATCTATTTCCTTTCTCATTACAAGACAGCAGAAAAAGCTTTTCCGCTTTGCCTGCTGTCTTATATACTTCTCACTTCTCTTATTTTTCGTCTGTTTTTATTTACTTCACAATCCCAATAATCTGGCTAATATCTTCAACCTTCTGCTGTGCCATAAACTTCTCAATTCCTTCTGCAATTTCAACAGTTGCATAAGGATTAAAGAAATTCGCAGTGCCTACAGAAACAGCCGTCGCACCTGCCATAATAAACTCAAGTGCATCTTCTGCAGTTGCAATGCCGCCCATTCCGATGATTGGAAGCTTCACTGCCTGTGCTACCTGGTAAACCATGCGGACAGCAACCGGCTTTACTGCCGGACCGGACATGCCGCCTGTCTTGTTTGCAAGTGCAAATGTCCTTCTGTAAATATCAATTTTCATACCTGTCAGCGTATTGATCAGCGATAAAATATCTGCGCCGCCTGCCTCTGCTGCCTTCGCCATCTCTGTAATATCTGTTACATTCGGACTCAACTTCATAATGATCGGCTGTTTTGCATATTTCTTAACTTCTTTTGTGATTGCCTCAAGCGCATGCGGATTCTGCCCAAAAGCAATTCCGCCTTCCTTAACATTCGGGCAGGATACATTGATCTCCAGAAGATCTACCGGTTCATCTGCCAGTCTTTCCACTACTTCGCAGTAATCCTCGGTACTTTTTCCACATACATTGACGATGATCTTTGTATCATATTGTTTCAGAAATGGAATGTCTCTTTTGCAGAAAAGATCAATTCCCGGGTTCTGAAGTCCAATTGCATTCAACATACCACTGGCAGTCTCTGTCACTCTCGGTGTCGGATTTCCCGGCCACGGCACGTTTGCAACGCCTTTTGTCACAACCCCGCCAAGTTTGTTCAGATCTACAAATTCACTGTATTCAGCTCCGGAACCAAATGTACCGGAAGCGGTCATTACAGGATTTTTCAACTCGACTCCCGCAAGAGTTACCTTTGTATTTATCATAACTCCACCTCCGTACTTAAGAATACCGGTCCGTCTTTGCAGACACGTTTGTTATGTACCTGGGAATGTGCATCGATATCTTTTGATTTGCAGACACATGCCAGACAGGCACCGATTCCGCATGCCATTCTTTCTTCCATGGAAATCCAGCAGGTAATATGATTTGCTGCCGCATATTCCTTCAGTGCGCGAAGCATCGGAGTCGGGCCACAGGCAAAGATCACATCTGCCTCCAGTGCTTTTTCCTGAATTGCATTCAGCACGTTGCCCTTTGTTCCTGAGCTTCCGTCTTCTGTTGCCACATAAACATCTGCATATTTGGCAAATTCTTCATTCAAAAACAATTCATCTCTGTAACCGAGAACAGCTGTTTTCTGTGCATTTAACTGTTTTGCAGTCTCCAGCATTGGCGGAATACCGATACCGCCGCCAATCAGAAAGACTTTTTTGCCCTCTGCTTCTTCGAGCGGAAAACCATTTCCGAGTGGTCCAAGTGCTTCGATCTTGTCCCCTGGCTGCATCTTTGAAAAGGCTTCTGTACCGGTATTTTTACCGGTCACACGGTAAACCAGACGAATCCGGCTGGTTTCTTTGTCAATCTCACAGATACTGATCGGTCTCGGAAGTAATTTACCGGCATTTCCTGTATATAAAGAAAGAAACTGTCCCGGACGTGCATACTGTGCCATCTGATCAGTCTGCAGCCAAAGGCTGAAAATATCTTTACCTATTTCTTCCTGACTGACAACAGTCAGATTTTCTTTAGTCTTTGTACTCATCTGTCTCCTCCTGCCCACATTAGCGGTTCTGTAATGCGCCGTCAATGTCCGCAATCATCACTTCTACTGCCTTACGGGATGCATCTGCATAATTGAGCTCTCCGAATTCTGCGTAAGCTTCCTGTTTGTATGCAGCAATGATTCCTCTGGAAGAGTTTACGATTGCACCAAGTCCGTCTTCATTAAAGAAGTGAACGAGATCTGCACCTTTTCCACCCTGTGCACCATATCCCGGTACAAGGATAAAAGTCTTTGGCATCAGTTTACGAAGTACTTTGCCCATTTCCGGATAGGTAGCACCGACTACAGCGCCAATATAACTGTATTCTTTGCCCATGTGGTCTTTGCCCCAGTCAGCAACCTTTTCGCCAACCCATTCATACAACGGACGTCCATCGATCAGGCGATCCTGGAATTCTCCACTGGATGGATTAGATGTCTTAACAAGAATAAACAAGCCTTTATTTTCTTCTTTGCAGACATCAATAAACGGTTTTACGCCATCTGATCCGAGATATGGATTCACCGTTGCAAAGTCCTCATCGAATCCTGCATATTTCTTAGAACCAACCTGTACATGTCCGAGATGTCCGACTGCATATGCTGCGGATGTAGAACCGATATCACCACGTTTGATATCTCCGATCACAACAAGATCTTTGGATTTGCAGTAATCTACGGTCTTTTTGTATGCCTGTAACCCCGGGATTCCAAACTGTTCATACATGGCAATCTGCGGCTTCACAGCAGGAATAAGATCATATGTTGCATCAACGATTCCTTTATTGAACTGCCAGATTGCTTCTGCTGCTCCTTCCAGAGTCTCACCAAACTCCACAAATGCCTTTTCCTGAATATGTTTCGGAATATAGTTCAGCATCGGATCAAGTCCTACAACGATCGGTGCATTGGTTTTACGGATTTTTTCAATAAGCTTGTTAATCATAACTGCTTCCTCCTGATGATTTATATTCTATAGTTTTATATACATTATCACCAATATCATACACGAAAAGGACGATTTAATAAAGTGTTTTTTACATATTGACCTTGACATTTTCATACCCTCGGTCTATAATTCATTCATAGACGAAAAGTACCTTAATATAAAATCACTAGTTTTTAGAGATTATATATTACCCAACGATATAGTCTCTAAAATCTGGTGATTTTTTCGTCAGATGGACATTTAACTTTTTATTTTTATGGAGGTAACATCATGAACAAAGGAACTGTAAAATGGTTCAACGCAGAAAAAGGCTATGGTTTCATCACAGGAGAGGATGGCGCTGACGTATTCGTACATTTTTCTGCAATCAATGGTGAAGGATTCAAATCACTGGACGAAGGACAGGCAGTAACTTATGATTTAACAGAAGGCGCTCGCGGAATGCAGGCTGCTAACGTTACAAAATTATAATTAACATCTGATACTTCAGGTTTCATAACCTTCAAATAAAAAGCCCCGGGAGTTCCCGGGGTTTTTTATTATCTCATTTACTCTGCATCAGACGAAAGGCCTGAAACATAATTGTCGATTGCTGAAGTATCCATAACTGTCTCTGTCACGGTAGATGCTTCTTTTGCTTCAATTTTAGTGTAGGCAGAAAATCCGATCCAGCCAACCATCGCAACGCAGATGGCAATCCATGCAAGGATTTCCAGTTTGTCGATGATTCTTTCCTTTCTGGCGGCTTTGGCACGTCCATACTTGCCTGCTCTGTAGTTATCTACTTTCTTCTGACTCATATCAAGAATCTCCTTTGCTGTATAAGCTCATGCTTTTGTCATTATATCACACTATCATTAAAAAGTGAAGCATCTTTACCGCTTATACAGTCGTTGTTCACAGGATCTTCACACCGCTACGATCACACCGCCATCATTCGCATACATGCTGCTGACACCTGCGGTATCCAGAATCACAATCTTTTTTATCGGCATCCGCTCTTCCAGCGCATTCTTTAACAAAATTGCTCTTTCATGACAATTGCAATGAGAAATTGCAAGAGTCTTCTGTCCGCTGTCAGCAGTCTTCTCCACGATTGCCTGTGCCATCTTAACCAGTGCTTTGTTCATTCCTCTTGCCTGATCAAGCTGACAGATTGCACCTTCTTCTGTAGATCCCATGACCGGTTTGATCTTGAGTGCACTTGCCACAAGCGCTTTCACCTTGCTGAGTCTTCCGTTTTTACGAAGTGTCTCCAGATTGTCCAGCACAAAAAAGGTATGCTGCTGCTCAATATACGCATCAACCGTCTCAATAACCTGTTCAAATGGAAGCCCCGCTTCTTCGCACTCCTGAATTTTCATTGCGATCAGAGTCTGACCTACTGATGCAGATTTCGAATTAAAGATGTGAATCTGTCTGTCCGGATGATCCTCCTGCAGAAGATTTTTGCCAAGAACAGCGCTGTTGTAAGATCCACTCAGTTCTGCTGAAAGAGTTACCGCATATACATGTTCTGCCTCACAGTCGAATGCACGCATATAGCGCTCAGGTGAAGGGCATGCAGATTTCGGACATTCCGGGCACTCTGCAACCCTTTTCAAAAAATCGGCCTGATCAAATGTTTCATCATCTATAATATTTACGCCATCTACGCTCAATGTCAAAGCGACTGATTCAAAGCGTGGATCCTGCTTCCATTCATCAAGTAATTCCCCACAACTATCTATAACAACTTTATAGCTCAAATATATCGTCCTCTTTTCCATAATATGTAGTATCGAATACCACATCTATATTAACATATAGCCACATATTTGAAAAGACTTTTTCGAAAAACTCTATTCTTTTTTTTCTTTCTGATCTATAATAGAAGCTACATTAATTCAGGAGAGTAAAAAAATGCTTGTACTCAAAATAAATGACGTTAAAAATTTTATGAATCAGCTTCTGATTGGCCAGACCTTCGACGATTTTTCTCTTGTTGAAGCTTCGATTACAACATTTTGCAGTTTCACGATCGATGGTAAGCTTCACAGAGATTTTTTTGACAGTGACAGTAAACAGCTCGCCGATCAGAGTGCTCCTTACTGTCCATGGAAAGAATTGAAATCTTATTGCTACTCTATTATTCGAGGTAAACTTCCACCCCTGCATTTTCGAATTACTTTTCAGTTAAGCCCCAGGCAGTTAACGCAGATTCTTCCTGCATTTTCTGATGTAATTACTGTTCCTGCCATCCGTGGACTAAATCTGAATCTACAGTACAAAAACCATGAATTATTCTGTACATCCGGAATTTCCTCGGACGGCTTTCTTACCGACAAATCACCGGAATTTGTCTGGGATTCCTTTATTACGGATTATTTCAGAGCCCGCCAGATAAATTTTGACAGGCTTTAAATTGTGGATTGCCCATCAGGGGATTTTGTTCTTCTTCCTCTTCATATTCCGTCTGCAACAGATAATATGCCAGCATATCTACAAACTCACTGTTTGTCGGCCTGTATCTCAGTGGATAACCGGCTATCCGATCCATTGTTTCCTTATTTGCTGTCCAGCAGACGTTGATCACTGTACGAATGTCATGTTCTATATTGACCGGTGTTGATTTAAACTTCTTAGCCAGATGTGGATAAATATCTTTTGTAATCTTAATCGGATAATCCTGAAGCTCCATAGACATCATTACTGCTTCCGCCACATAATAATAGCCTTTATATTTTGAAGTCATACCCAATTGCCTGATCAATCTATATACTTTTCTCATGTGCTCTCCCTCCGCTTTTTCCTGTTTTGTCATTATTATACGACAAAATCTTTTTATTTTTCTTTTGCCTACCAAACTCGTTCTAGTTCGAGAAAAAACGACATTTTCAGAGAGAACCTTATTTTTTTCAACCAAAATTTTTTGTTTTAAGAACCATGTACGCATCAGCATATTCGATTTGTCTTTTGTTGTCAAGAATTAATTTGTTTGTTGAAAAAAAGTTCCCAAATCCAGTCTCAAGACCGCATTTGGGAACTTTATAATAATCTTTGCTTACATGTTTCTTATTTTTATAAATTACGCATATATCTGATGTTTTTATTTTGTAAGAAGCATCAGAATTTCATTGCTTCTCTGTACAAATTTTGTCATTTCATCTGGTGAAAGCTGTTTGTGGCTCAGCATTGCCAGATCATAAAGCTGCTGGCAGATCATTTCTGCATGAGCAGATTCCTGATTCTCGGCAAGATATTTAACAAGCGGATGACTTATATTCAGCACCAGCGTCTCCTGACCGCCAAACATACCCGGATCCATGCCATACATATTGTACATTTTCATCATATCCTGCATACGACGGCTTTCTTCAGAAAGTGTCATCATTGCAGCAACCGATTCATTTTTCAGGTTTTCAACCTTCACTTCAAGCTTGTCCATATTAAGGCTCTTACGGAAAAGCTCTGTCAGAGCTTTTGCTGTTTCTTCGTCAGCCGCACCCTCACCTTTCAGTTCTTCCGTTACATCAGCATCAATTCTCTTGAACTGAATTGTCTGATCCTTCTGTTCCAGATGAGAAATAAATGTTGTATCAATGTTATGAGAAAGAATCACTGCATTCTTTCCTGCTTCTCTGAACATATTGATGTACTGGCTCTGCTGTACAGCATCTGTTACATAGAAGATCGTTGTCTTTTCCGGTTCTTTATTTTCGTCCTTCTTCTCTGTATCTTCTGTTTTTTCTGTATCTTCAGCCTTTTCTTCTGTGTCTGCTTTCTTATTCTGTTCGATGCAGTCTTTCAGTGTCAGATACTTGTTGTCGATATCTTTAAAGAGGATATAATCATGCAGTTTCTCAGCAAACTTGCTGTCTTTGATACAGCCAAATTTGATAAACGGGCTGATATCATCCCAGTATTTCTCATAAGATTCGCGGTCGGTCTTGCACATACCGGTCAGCTTGTCAGCAACCTTCTTGGAAATGTATTCGGAAATCTTCTGAACAAACCCATCATTCTGAAGTGCACTTCTGGAAACATTCAGCGGCAGATCCGGACAATCGATCACACCTTTCAGAAGAAGCAGGAATTCCGGAATTACCTCTTTGATGTTGTCCGCAATAAATACCTGGTTGTTATATAATTTGATTGTTCCTTCAATGGAATCATATTCTGTATTGATCTTCGGGAAATACAGAATACCTTTCAGGTTAAACGGGTAGTCCATGTTCAGATGAATCCAGAACAGTGGCTCCTTATAATCCATAAATACTTTACGATAAAATTCTTTATAATCTTCATCAGAGCATTCATTTGGATGTTTCATCCACAACGGGTTCGGATCGCTTAAGGAAACCGGACGTTTGTTAATCTTTACACGGTCTCTTGCAGGAGAAACTTCAACAACTTCTTTCTCGCCTTTGTCGTTTTCTTTCTCTTCTGTCTTTGCATCTTCATGGATATGCTCAACAACAACATCATCATCCTTCAGATCCGCTTCATCGATTGTTTCGTATTCCTGCTCTGCATTTGCTTTGGAAAGATAAATATTTACCGGCATGAAAGAACAATATTTCTCGATAACCTCACGCATACGGTATTCATTACAGAATTCCAAGCTTTCATCATTCAGAAACAGTGTGATCTCAGTTCCGACTGTTGTGCGGTCGCCATCTTTCATATCATATTCTGTACCACCGTCGCAGGTCCAGTGAACTGGTGTCGCACCTTCTTTGAAAGAAAGTGTATCAATGTGTACTTCATCGGCCACCATGAAAGCGGAATAGAAACCGAGACCAAAATGACCGATCATCTGGTCATCTGTTGTCTTATCTTTATATTTTTCAAGGAACTCTGTTGCTCCGGAAAATGCAATCTGTGTAATGTATTCTTCTACCTCATCGGCAGTCATACCAATACCATTATCAATGAATTTCAGGGTCTTGGCATCTGAATCAACTACAACCTGCACTGCTGGTTTGTAATCATCTGCAAATGTATACTCGCCCATTACTTCCAGTTTTTTCAGCTTTGTGATTGCATCACAGCCATTGGATACAAGTTCTCGAACAAAAATGTCATGGTCAGAATACAGCCATTTCTTAATGATCGGGAAAATATTCTCACTGTTAATTGATAAATTTCCATGCTTTTCAGCCATATTATCCACACTCCTTAGATTCGTTTTTTCGTCTTTTTATATACTAATCCCCTTTTTTCCAAAAGTCAAGAAAAAATTAGCACTCATTTAAAATGAGTGCTAACAAAAAACTTTTTATTTATTTGTTTTTATTTTTCTTTTTGTAAAATACTACTCCGCCGATTGCTCCGGCCGCAATAATCAGAATACATATAAATGGAAGAATCTGCGTACTATCTCCTGTCTTCACGGCGCCTGTCTTGCTGATTGCCGGTGTCAGATTAGCTCCCGGAGCTGTCACATTGGCCTTTGTGATGGAAAATGATACCTGCCGTGTATCTGTTGTATTGGTCGGCTGCCAGGAATTTCCATCATACTTCTGCTGCTCAAAATTAACTTTTAATGTGTAGTCTCCACTCTTTGCCAGACCAAAAGATGCTGTATACGGTGCCGCATCCCATCCCAGAGTATTATTGAGTACAGTCCATGACTTCGGTTCATAACGTGTATCTCCTTTACGCGGAGATGTATTATCCATTCCGGCACCTACTGCTGTAAAGGAAATCTTTGACTGCGTCGTATATACACCATTGTACTCAATTCCGGTGATTGTATTATTTTCGGCAGAAGCAATCTTCGGACTGTATGCTTTTACGTTGACATCTATGGATGTCGCCAGATTCAGATTGTTATCATTATCCACACCGTCCGGAAGAGTAATTGTTCCTGATACGGTGAAGTTCTGTTCATCTGTCGCGGACTGTCTGTAAGAAGATCCTTTTACATTCCAGGAAACAGCCGCTTTCATATTGCCTGCAGTTGTTTCAATCACAACTGCGGATGGAAGATTCAATGAAGAAGCACTTTTCTTGGTACCGTTTGGAAGTCCGCTGACAGCCGATGGCTGCTGAATCTTTGTAATGGTCGCGGTATCTTTGATCACCTGAAACGCTGCAGAAATCGGAGTTGTTGCTTCAAATCCGCTTTCTGTTGCTACTTTAATCGTTTCTGTATAGCTGCCGACTGCCAGACCTGCCTTAGGACGTACGGAAAATGTGATTCTGCCTTCCCCATTCGGCGCCAGTGTCAGAGAATCCTCTGTAGTGATCTCATAATTTCCACTCTGACTCACCGGCATAATTACTGTCTCCGGTATATTTCCGTTATTTGTATATGTGATCGTCTTCGCGTCAACTGCAGAATAGCCATTCTTTGCAGTCGCAAAGTCCAGAGTCTCATTCGGATTCGGGGTAAGGTCATGTGAAATACCCTGTACCGTCACAGTAGCGGTGATTGTAGCTATCTCCATCATCGCTGCCGGATCATTGACATTATTGACCGTAAATGTCTGCTGATATGGATTCGCATTGGCGTCAAGTCCGGTTACCGGTGTAATTGTAAGCGTTACTGATGCACCCGGATTCACTGTAACTGTGTTCGTCTGCGCGTCTGTCTGTCCAGCCCAAACCGCCGTAGCTGCCTGATTCGCATCACCTGATGCAGTAACAGAAAGATTCACTGCTGTATCACTACTTTTATTTGTAAATGTTACTGTCTTCTGCGCTGCTGTAGCATCCTCTGCCGTATAGTCCTGTACAAAAGAGAACTCCGGTGTAAGACTGTCATTTTCTCCGATTGTAATCTGATCTGCGGTTACCTGACTCGGATTCTCATTTGACGGCTCTTCGTTTGATGAATCTTTGTTTGACGGTTCTTCATTTGATGGATCTTCTGTCGTTCCGTTATTTCCATCCTCTGCCGGATAGGTATCATCAGAAGTTGCCGGCGGAATTCCATCTACCGTTTCAGTACCGGCCTTATCTTCTCCCTCAGCAGAATCATCCGCCTGCGTCAGCTGATTGTCTTCCATCTGGTCATCCTTTACCAACGTATCCTCTGTCGGCACTTCCTGTGCCTCGCCAGTCTGCTCCGGCTGTTCTTCCTGTGGCTGTTCTTCTGTCACCTGTCCCTCTGTCTGCTGATCATCAGAAGTCGCAGGTGGTATCTCATCTACCGTTTCTGCGCCCGCAGCTTCCGTATCCTCAGTGCTATCTGCATTGTCCTGGTGATCGTTGGTGTTCTCCTCATCAGTTGTCTGATCTTCTCCTGTTTCTTCGGAAGCATCCTCTGTCTGCGCCTCTGCTGCCGTTTCAAGTGCAGCTCCGCTCTCAGCATCAACCACTTCATCAGAAGTTACTGTCAGTGTGCCGCTATAACCTTTTTCTTCTTTTCCGGTAATTGTCAGCACAATCTTTGAACCGATGTCTTCCTTTGTCACTGTATAAGTCTTCTCTTTACCAAGCTCTTTCAGCTGTGGCGTTTCACCTGCATTTTCTGCAGCTTCATCATCAAATGTCTTTCTCGACCAGAGATATGTGACATCATCTTCTGTCAGTCCCTCCGTATCTACATTCTTAAAATCTGCGCTCAGAGTCTTTCCTTCTGCTGCGATTCCCTGAAGCTTCAGTTTGCCGTTCAGAGCTGTCGTCTCTGCCGCAAATACGGTTATGGGAAGCATGGATAATGCCATAAGCACTGACATAATAACTGCAAGAATTCTCTCTTTCCGCATAACACACCCTCCTTTTAGTCTCTTTTTATAAGCGATCTGAAATTACGTCTTATATTATTTTATCTTTACGTGGGCATTCTGCCCTTCTTCTGTCAGAAATTATAGCACAGCATTTTTTACGGATGTAATTTGTATTTTACGATTTCCCGTATATATGCTTTGCCACCATTTTGTCCTTCAGACACAAAAAATATCCCCATCCGTTCATTGCCGGACAGGGATATTTCCGCAACTTTTCTTTCGGTTTCAAGTTCTCAGGCCTCTACAATCAGATATCCACCGGATGGCAGTGTAAATACCTCACACGCTTCTTCCAGATCCTCATCAGTCATTCCACTGACATCAGCACCTGCCTCATCCAGATACGCTCTGACTTCTTTGATGTTTTCCACTTCTACCGCCATACAGTCTTCAAGAAATTCCTGCGCTTCCTCCGGTGTCTCTGCGACCGGTTCATCATAAAGTCTGCTCTGATCTTTGAGAAAAACTTCTACTGCTTCTTCTGAATACATTCTTTCAGCACCTCCTCTATATTTCCTTTTGCTTTGATCAGCTTTTTCAATATTGTCTGTACTCTGTCCGTTTCATATGCTGCCACTTCTTTTACCCCCGGTTTTGCATGTGCCATCGCGAAGCCATACGGAACTGATTTCAGCATATCGATATCATTGTATTCATCCCCGAATGTAATGCACTCTTCTGGTTTGATATTCAGAATTTTCTGGTATTCTGCCAGTCCTCTTGCCTTATTTGTTGTAAAAGGAATAAAATCCACCCATGCAGTTCCTGATGTTACAACTGTACACCTGTCACCAAATCTTTCTCTCCAGTAGTAAATCGTGTCTTCCTGCAGTCCACCCTGCTCATACACAGCAAGCTTCATGCATGGCTCCTTTATTTCTTCAAAGCTCTGAATTTCTTTGCAGACATTTCCAACCACATGAAGCATAAGGTCACGAAAATGTTCTGTTTTTGGTTTTATATAGTAGAAATCTTTGGTTGAACAGGTAAATTCTGATCCTTCTCTGTTATAAATACACTCTGCAATTTCTCTGACCAGATTCTGATCAAAATAATTCTGATACATTACATTTTCATGATAAACTGCCAGCCCACCATTTTCACAGATAAAAGCCATATCATCTGCTACCGGAGCAAACATTTTTTTCATGTTGGCATACTGGCGTCCGCTTGCCGCTATAAAAAGAATCCCCAGATCTTTTAACTGTCTGATCAGCGGAAAAATATCCTCCGGAAGGCTCTGCGCACCTTTCATTAATAACGTTCCATCCAGATCACTTGCAACCAACTTAATCATTTTTCCATTCCTCACATATCTTCAGTAAATCCTGCGGTTTTTCTGCAATTACTTCTGCGCCGTTACTTTCAAGCTCCCAGCGGTCGCGGAATCCCCAGAGTACACCTACTGTATGCATCTTGGCTGCATTTCCGGTTTCCATGTCTGTTTTGGTATCTCCCACATACATACATTCTGACGGTGTCACTCCAAACTCCTGTGCTGCCTTTAACGGGCCATCGGGTGCCGGTTTTCGGCGTATCTCATCGCTCTGTCCGATCACCAGGTCAAAATATCCGTCAAACATCTGCGCAATTACTTTCACCGCTGCCACATGTGGCTTGTTGGAGCAGACGGCCAGCTTCATCCCGCGATTCTTCAGTTCTTTCAGTGTCTCCATAATCCCATCATATGGAACCACTTTATAGAGTGGATCTGCATCAAATTTCTCTCTGTAGAGGCTGCGGCATTCCTCATAATGCATCAGTTCCGGATCACCTGCATCTTTCAGGCAACGTCTGATCAGCATATCCGCACCTTCGCCGCTGTAATATTTAAAGTTTTCCACCGGCTGCGGTGTAAGTTCCAGTTTTTCCAGAATCTCATTAGCCACATATGCCATAGATTCCAACGTATTTGCAAGTGTACCGTCAAGATCAAAAATACATGCTTTTATCATCTGTTTATCCTCTTAATTCAATCCCCAGTTTCTTCAATTCATAAAAGAGTCTTCCGACCGGAAGGCCGACTACATTCGTATACTCACCATGAATTCCCTTTACATAGATACCAAAGCTTCCCTGAATCCCGTAACTTCCGGCTTTATCCATCGGTTCCCCGCTCTTTATATATGCATGGATTTCTTCATCTGTCACAGGATAAAAAGTAACATCCGTACATTCTGCAAAAGAATATTTCTCCCATTTTCCATTCTTTTTGACCAGAACTGTCACACCGGTATAAACCTGGTGGGTATTTCCCTGCAGCATTTTCAACGTTTCAAATGCAGCCTGCTCATCGGACGGCTTTCCTAAGATTTCATTCTTATAAGAAACAATCGTATCTGCTCCAATAATCACTGTCCCCTCTTCCAGTTCAACCTTCGAAGCGATCTCCTCAGCCTTCTGGGCAGATAATTCACAGACGATCTCATCCGGACTATCTGCTGTAATCTTTTCTTCGCCTTCTGCTGCACATATCTGAAAAATAACACCTGCCGCCGCAAGCAGTTCACGCCGCCTCGGTGACGCAGATGCAAGTATGATTTTTCTCATAAAGTTCTTCCTTTTCTTTGTTTTACTTCGGTAACAGTATACCCTGTCTCTCAAAATCGTGCAACCGCGAAAAACATTTTTCATAATTAGAACATATTTATGCCAAATACATAGAATAAATTTTGAAATTACCTGTTGACAGTATATTGTTTTTCTGCTATTATTATCAACTGTGAGCGGTAAATTGCCCTCAAATATGTAAATGCTGCTGTGGCTCAGTCGGTAGAGCGTCGCCTTGGTAAGGCGGAGGTCACGGGTTCGATT
>ERZ857972.652-NODE-652-length-29394-cov-32.128941_pt1 | contig 29394 bp, 40 predicted proteins | sample MGYA00519757_ERZ857972 | MGnify/ENA primary metagenome ERZ857972 (study PRJEB31778, sample SAMEA3449383) | human gut metagenome | biome: human gut; feature: human-associated habitat; material: faeces | place: United Kingdom | collected 2010/2012 ...
TACACTTGAAAAGTGCGAACATAAAAACAGTTTCATCCATATCCTCCTTAATAAACTACGATTTACCTATCTGTACTCAACGATTTCTTCGAATGATTTCCTTGGTCTTTTGTCCGGAGCTTCGTCGGCAAAGCCAACCGCAACAATTCCTGTCAACTGGCTGTCTGTTCCGATAAAATCCATCAGCTCATTATAGGCAAAACAAGTATTTGCAATCCACAAAGTACCTAATCCATACCCTGTTGCTGTCAGAATCATATTTTCAATCGCTGCACCTATGGACAGCGAATCACATATTTCAACAATTCGCTTTTCATTTTCAATGCTTGCAAACGGAGTATGCTGATTGGTATTAAGCACTGCTATAAGGCATGGGACCTCCTGCATGATTCTGACTGTATTCTCAGCATCCGGTATGGCAAATGCCCATTCCGGCATAAGTTCATGAGTCGTTTTTTCTGAATTTATACCATGACGCATGACATCAACCAGTTTATCTTTTTCTTTCCCCTGATATACAATAAATTTCCAAGGCTGCCTGTTTTTAGCAGATGGTGCAAGGGAAGCACTGTATATGATCTCTTCAATTAACTTTCTTTCGATCTCATCTAGCTTATATTTTCTTATACTTCTTCTATTCTCAATTTCTCGTATCATAGATTTCTCTCTCCCTTAGAGCCTTGCCCTCAAGGCTCATTTTCTCATATGATTTCCAACCTATCCATCCCAACATGACATTTCAGGGAAAGCACCTCAACACCTGCGTCCTTTGCCTCTTTCCGTCGGGGCATCCGGAAAATATCCAACTCCGTCTATCTCAAGGGTGCAGCCTTTGACTTCCATTAGATATTTTTGCTTTCCTTTTTCCATATAGAAATCCATCCGGCTGTTTCCAAAGGCATACTCTGGTTTAATACAATCATATCATAACGTGTCTTTCGATTTGGATTCTTTTCTATGCAATCTTCCAAAATCACTTCCGCCCCTGGCAGCAGTAATTCACGACAACGGCCCGTATTCTTTACATGAACCAATTCTACCTCTTCCGCTCCGTCAATCTTTACCCGCGCAATAAAACGATTGGGACGTTCTATGAAAAATGCTTCCACTATCTTATCATATTTCATGTGCTGTTTCCTATTCTCTTATCATTCGATAGAATGTTCCGGTACCAATTCCTGTTGTCAACTCATAAGCTTGTCCATCAATCCTAAATCCTGCTTTTTGATAGCACTTTACCGCTCTGATATTCCATGTACGAACTTCCAGATACAACGGCTTGTTAGGATATAACTTTTTTGAAATCTCATAAGTAATCAAGAGCATTCGTTGACCATAATGTTTATTACACAAATCAGGATTTACGCCTATTCCAATAAATACCTCTTCTTTTTCCTCCAATATATTGACAAATCCCACCAATATGCTTTCATCCCAAAAACCATAATAATTTTTTTCCCTTTGGGGATTCATGAATCCTATCTGTCGAACTTGCATTTCTTCATAAGAAGGAAGATTATACAAATCGTATTCTCCGCCATATTTCCATGCACATATTTGTCGCTTTGCATCTTCTGATAGATTTCTATATACTAATTCATTCATAACATTTGCCTCGTCGAACTTAAAGTTATCAGTCTGTTTCATCTTTTTTATAACTTTTATTGGATCTTCATTAGGATGTGTGGTATAGAAAAACGCTTTGGAATCTCAACTCACAGCAGCAATATTGAATCAGTCCTGCTCCAGCTTTACCTGCTCACCTGTGTCTGCCTCAAATTCTTCTAGCTGCTTAAGCCAATATTCCTTATCTTTATTTGTTATCGGTCTTATGACTTTACATGGATTTCCTGCCGCTATCACACTATCCGGAATATCCTTTGTGACAACCGACCCTGAGCCTATGACAACATTTGAACCTATGGTCACACCCGGATTGATGACCGTATTGCCACCGATCCATACATTATCGCCTATTGTAACCGGCTTGCCAAGCTCCACACCGGTATTTCTGATCATCGCATCTATCGGATGACATGCACAGTATATATTGACCCTTGGTCCCAGAAATGCATGATCTCCAATGATGACATCACACTGATCCAGAACTATCAGCCCTGTATTTGCATAGAAATAATCTCCCACGTGTATATTGGTTCCATAGTCACAATAAAAAGATGGCTCTATATAACACTCCTTTCCCATGTGTGCAAATAATTTTCCAAGATATTCTCCGGTTCTTGTCATAGTCTCAGACCTCGAAGCACTGTTGAACTTATCTACCAGATCCTTCGCCTTACCCTCCGGATCCCAATCCACACATCTGTATAATTTACTTGCTTTCATTCTTCCAAGCATTTTCTCTACTCTATCCATAGCATTTTCTCCTCGCATTTATAATATTTACTCATCATGTTTATAACTGACTAAAGGATACCATTGTTTATGTCTGTAATCAACTTCTAGCAACAGAAAAGTGGACTGTGAAAATAGGCCCATTTTTATCTATCTTTTATTAATACACATAAAGGTACATTCCAAACCAATGCAGCGCAGCCCCCAGCATCACAAAGATATGCCAGATAAAGTGCATCCCCTTGGTGTCCTTCACAAATGGAATCATGCCGAGCGTATAGACAATACCACCGCCCACGATCCATCCCAAAAGCGGCTTGTCATTTCTGAACCAGTCTGGAATGAACATGATGGCGCTCCATCCGATGACGAAGTACAGCGTATAGTGTATCGGTCGGAACCTGCCTGGTCCGAACACACATATGATGGTGATCCCCGCTATGATGAGCGCCCACTGCACACAGAACAACACTATTCCAAGCACATTTTCCCAGTACACAAGGTACATCGGAGCAAATGTTCCGCCTATCAGCAGATATATCGAAGAATAGTCAAATCTTCTCCAGATACGCTTGACTGCTAGCCCGGATTTGTATGAGTGATACAGGCAGCTCATAAGAAACATCAATATCAGTGATATTCCATAAAAACACGATGCCATCACTTTGAGCCCTGTGTCTGACTTCAGGAGAAGAAGGACAAAGCCGGCTATGGCAAGTCCTGCTCCTATTCCATGGGTGACTGCATTTCCCACTTCCTCAAGCACGGTGAGTTTTGGTGGCTCATTCAGTTCCCTGTAGTGCTGCCTTTTTGCTCTTTTTGCCTCTTTCTTCTCTTCTTTTCTTTTCTCTTTGTCCAGCTCAGCTTTCTGCTGAGTGCTCATATCTGATTCCGAGTTCTTTATTTCTGCCATATTTAATCCTGAAACTCCTTTCTATCTATAATTTATTCTGCTATCTATAATCTACACTGTCTTACAACCGCAGTTTCCTGCACCGTACAGAGTGCAGCCCTGGGTTCATCATCGCAGATCGCTAAAGTGCCTCAAACACCTGCACGCTACATATCACACTACCAGTACTATAATATACACAAAATTTGATAAAAGAGCAACAAGTACTCCCATGCTCTGCTTCACGACTGCTGTTTCAGATGTCCAGTCAAGCTTTGGCATCTTGAGATCGCTGAAATGATATTCTTTTTTTTCTGGATGTTTCTGTGATATACTTATATGGGGTCGTATCAGACCGGAAAGGAAATATTATGTTACAAAAATTATATGTTTTTTTCAGGAAAGAAACCGTTTTGTCAATTGCAGTGATCCTGGCGATTCTTTCTATGTTCTGGGTCAGACCGGATAAGGCTTATTTTACTTATATCGATTTCAGGACTCTCGGGCTCCTCTTCTGTTTGATGGCAATTGTAGCTGGTTTGAAGGCTGTTGGTGTTTTTGATATACTTGCCCAAAAATTGCTGATGGGAACATCGGGAACTGTGGGTGTGATCAGGCTGTTGGTACTCTTATGTTTCTTCCTGTCAATGGTGATCACCAATGATGTGGCATTGATTACTTTTGTTCCTCTTGCACTGATCATTGTGCATAAACTGCCAAAGGAACTGGGCAATTACTGGCTTCTTAAAATAGTAGCCATGCAGACAATCGCTGCTAATCTCGGAAGCATGCTCACACCAATCGGAAATCCGCAGAACCTTTATCTATATGCCAGAGCAGGGATGTCCGCGGCAGAATTAATAACCCTGATGCTTCCCTATTCCGCCACAGCACTTATCCTTCTTCTGATATGGATACAGGTAGCCGCTGCCAAAGCACCTCACGTATGCGGTTCCGAAAAAGATAAAACTCTTTTGGAATTCTCTGACAGAAAAGAACTTAACATGGAATACCTGGCCGCTTACCTGATCTTATTTACAATCTGCCTGCTCACTGTTGCACGTATCATTCCATATCAGATTCCTCTTGTATTGGTTCTTATATATATGCTGCTAAGAAACAGGGAAAATATAAGCAGGGTGGATTACTCCCTGCTTGCCACCTTTATCGCATTATTTATTTTTATCGGCAACCTTGGAAGGATTCCGCAATTCAGCAGTTTTCTGGAAAGAATCATGGCAGGAAGGGAAACACTTACTGCTGTTCTTGCCAGTCAGATTATGAGCAATGTTCCCGCTGCGCTTCTTTTATCCGGCTTTACAGATAATTACCGGGCTTTAATTGTCGGAACCAATATTGGAGGTCTTGGCACTCTGATTGCATCCATGGCAAGCCTGATAAGTTTCAAATATATTGCAAAAGAAAACAGGAATCTGAGAGGGAAGTATTTGGGAATATTTACAGCCTCAAATATTATATTCATGATATTCATGTTAATATTGTATTTTTTTCTTAGATAAAGGTTTTCCCGGAATACTTGCAGATTTTCTGTGCCTGGCAGGAAAAAGAACCATTAAACTAAAGGCTTTAAAACAGCTGATTCGTCAGCAAGTCTATTAATTATAAAGTTGTAAACTGGTGTATTATATAATAATGATACTATTATGAAATGAACCCCCAGTAGTGCCAGCTGCTGGGGGTTCTTCTCTTTTTGTTCGGTTGAGCATCCGATTAGGCTAATAAAGGGCATGAATGATTTTTGTTTACTTTCCTTTATGAATGGGCAGCCAGTGTTGCCAGCTTCTGCATAATTGCACTTACATCCTGCATTACATTCAAATTTTCTTCCTCTGCCTGCATCGTCTCGCCTGCGTGCGCCGATACCTGCTGGGAAATCGCTGAGATTGTCTGAATGGAATCTATAATTTCCTTATTTGCATTCTGCAACTCGGAAATGCTTCTTGAAAGAGTATCTGCATTTTTCTGAATTGCACGCGTACTGTCCTCGATACTCTCAAAGCTTTCTTCTGCATTTGATGCACCAGTCTTCTCTTCGTTAATTCCATCTATCATATTGGAGACAACACCGACCACCTCCATGATTGCATTGGACACGTTGCTGATCAACTCTGTAATATGTACGGTTGCTTCTTTGGTTCTCGTTGCCATACCGGAAATTTCTGTTGCAACGACAGAAAATCCTCTTCCTGCCTCTCCGGCACGGGCTGCTTCAATGCTCGCATTCAATGCAAGAAGACTTGTTTGGTTCGTAATTCCTCCAATCAATTCTACAATGGAATTCATTTCATCCATATACTGGTTCAGATTTTCCAGTTTTTCTGTAACCTCGGTTCCATTATCAACAGAAGCTTCAACTTCCGATGCCAGGTGCTCGATATCCTGTTTGCCTTCCGCTAACGCTTTCAGAGTAAGTGTCATGCTGTTTCCGATTTCTTCCACAGCGGTTGCAACTTCATCCACCTTATCCTGAATTGCATGTGTCTGTTCCAACTGATTCTGCACATGTTCTGCGGTATCAGTAGCACCTGCAGATACTTCCTGCATTGCCTCAGTCGTTGTCTTAGATGCCGCTGTCAGCTTTTCGAAACGTACATTGATATCTGCAATATTGCCGGAAAGCTGCTGATCAAGTTCCTCATTTCTTTCCAGAAGATTTTCAGCCTCTGCTTTTGCCTGCGCCACTTCTGTAAATCTCTTTCTTGTGTTTTCGCGAATCACTTTTGTAGTCAAAACAGAATTCGCTCCAACCATGATCATAACAACAATCTGTACAACTGCTGCTTCGATTCCATGATACCCAAAACCGCCTTTTGTCGCACCGATCACAACAACAATGATACTCTCTAATATGGTACCTGTATTAATCAGAAGAAGATAACGTGTGTCACTGTAAATGGTGACAACAAAAATCATCGGAATTACAAATACATAAATCAGATTTGTCGGTGAGGTAAAAAGACATATTGTGTAAAACAATGAAAATCCATAGGAAACCAGATGTTTGATCATCGCATGTTCCGTATTACTTTTCCAACAAATCACCTCGCCAATCAAAGGTATGACACCAACGACCGTAGCGATTGTCATATATACCGGAGACAGTTGTCCTCTTACGCTTTCCCATATCATAAAAAACACCATAACCGTTACCGTACTGATATGTGACAGCATCGCAATGCGATTCGACCGCGTCAATTCCGAAATTTCTTTTGTTTCCACCATCATAATTCCTCCTCTAGAAAAGTTTTCCTACTTATCCTTATATTATTTCTTACGCATCCTGATATTCTATCTTTAATGGTGTATGTGTCTCAAATACCTTTGCAAAATCAATTTCCGGATTAAACATTGTATAAAATGAAGAATGTGCATCACATGTAATATTCTGCTGCGGTACAGAATTTAATGTACCATCCTTATTATATTTATAAAATGTAGCCTCCGTCACTCCATGTATCTCAACCTTGTATAATGGTGTTCTAGATTCATGCTTTGGCACATAACTGCCTTCTTTAAACTGCAACACGTAATTCGGCTGTTCCATAGGTTCTGCCATATTGTATAAACCTCCCTCTCCATTCACTTTTGTCCTTTATAACATAATAATCTCCATTATTTTCAACATCATTCCACGCTGACGAAGCCTTATCGCAAACTGTATCAAACAGTCCGGGGCTTTAGCTTAATCGTTAAATAAAAGCAATTATTTTATATAATTTTAGATTACTTTAGTAAATGGCGCAATAGGTCAAAATTACCATTAATCAGATAATTTCTGTAATAAATATGGATTTTGCTTACAGCAAGAAAAAGAGCCGCCCAGGCCATAGACCTGTGCGGCTTCTCATAAGATGATTTAAATTAAGTTTATCCTTCAATAGCAATATGTTTTGTGGTCTCAACTTTCTTTGGTTCCTCCTTCGGAACTGAAAGTTTAAGAATACCGTCCTGATACTTTGCCTTGATATCTTCCTGTTTCAGCTCATCGCCTACATAGAAAGATCTGCTCATAGCACCGGAATAGCGCTCCTTACGGATATACTTGCCATCCTTTTCATTCTTCTCTTCCTTGTCAAGTCCCTTAGCTGCGCTGATAGTTAAGTAACCATTCTCCAGCTTAGCTTCTATTTCGTCTTTCTTGAAGCCCGGAAGATCTATATCTACTTCGTAGCTATTGTCAGTTTCCCTGACATCAGTCTTCATAATGTTCTTTGCATGTTTACCATAAAGCTCCTTGTCAACATCAGGAAATGAAAAATCCATCCAATCATCGTTAAATAAGTTTTCTCCAAAAATACTAGGCATCAACATAAGTCATCTCTCCTTCTTAATCTATAAAATCTGTGTCAACCTGTTTCTTTGGAACCGGGATGTTTTAAGAACTCGAAGCCTTTGCTTTTTGTTCCTTCCCTTTGTTCTTGACTATGTTATATACCTAAAATTAGCACTCGTCAATAGAGAGTGCTAATAATTTATAAATTGTTTATAATTTACTTTTGGCACACCGGAATTATTATTTACCATTTTAACATCTCCTGGCTTTCAAAAATCATTTTGTCCTTGCTTCTGTCTTACCATCATTCTTAGCTTTTATTGCTTTCGGAGCATCTGCAACCAAATATTTTATCGCAGCTCTTGCCTGTGGAAACATCTGTACCTCATCAAAAATAATAAGAGAGTTGCTCTCTGTCAGTTTTTTTCCAAAATGTGTCTGTAACAGCATAAAAAATGTATCCAGATCATTCAGATATCGCTCAAAATACATTTCGACTTCCTTATCTTTTTTAGCAAAGTCAATCAGAAGATAACTTTCGTATTCGTTTTTTGATTATACGCAAGCAAAAGAATCACAGTCTACCAGTGTTTCTACTTCATACTTACTCAATTCTTTCGACGCATTCAAACAATCTGCTTTAAGTTTAATTCTGCAATTGATTCACCTCTGCCAGCACTTCCCAATAACCGCTGTGGCTGTTACCCACACGCTTAATCAGTTCTTGTGTTTTCATTTTTCTTAAATAATACTTCACACGATCTAAATTCCATCCCAATTCATTTGCATACTCTCTTTGAGACATGGACGGATAATTATGGACTAATTCCAGTATCTTTTTATCATCATCTGATAATGTTGATTTCTTGCTTTGAGTAGATTGGTGCGTTTGGGTAGTTTGGGTAGTTACACCATTGACACCAAACTCACCTTTTACCTTACGGTACATATTTACTCTGAAATCGCCATCAAAATCGACAAGCTCTGGCTTCGGCAGTCCATACTCCTCACATGCTTCAAATAATCTCGGTATTCCGGTTCCCCATTTCTCAATAATCTTCATATACGCAAAGGCTCTGGCGATTGCCGGATTTCTCGGTTTAGAATAACCTTCCATCATTTTTGAAATAGTAACATTATTCAAAAGCATTCCCGGAGAAGTTACCTCCAATCTGTCATCAAACAATGCTACCTGGATATTTCCCGGCTCAAGATAACTGCGGTGTGCCACTGCATTTGCAATTAACTCACGAATACTGTCTGTCGGAAGCTCATATACATCCTGTCTGTACATTCCCATTATCGTCATTCCCATATTGATTTTTTCAAGGACATACTGATAAGCTGCTTCCATCTGCTCCTGAATAGAGCCTTCAAATTCCCTACGGTCAACAAAATGTGCACGATTCGTTCCTTTAAACACACCACATTGAATTACCGGCATTTGCGGCATTTTGCCTGTTAAAAGTGCATAGGCATTTGTCGGATATATCTTACCCTCTGCATCCTTCAACACGCCCCATGAAATCAATGTATTCTTTGTTACATCTTTTATCTTTGCTTTCTCACTATCCTGCCATGTATTTTTCAAGGCAGTTTCTTTCATACTTTTGCAAAGTTTCTCGATCTCGCTGTCGGAAACAGGCATATTCTGGCATATCTCACTATCAAAATAGCGATTCTGTCCCTCTAAAATCAGTTCCTTCAGCATATATCCTTCCACCTCTGCCATTGGCAAAAGCGACCACTGTTTTCATGTATTTTTCGCTTTTCTCTGGTACAGTAACCTTGTACTCTATATTCTTTGATTCGCCGGAAAACAGCTTATCTTCTGCCATAATTCTACCTCCAATTCTAATCAAAAGCTTCATACTTAATTGCCCATCCACCAATCAGAATATTCTTAATAAATGACAGCAATACAAAATACATTTGCGAGATTTCGCTATCACTATATTGATATATTCCATTGTGCAATATATGATTTCTAAAAGGAATTCTTTTATCTATTTCATCGTTAAAAGCATCCGTCCTTGCAAAAACAATGTTGGTTATTGCCAATATATAGCATCGTCCTATATTAGCACCTGTTACCTTATCCAATTTTGAATTGATTGCATTCTTTACCTCTTGTTTTATTCCACTCTTTCCAAATGATTCATCAAGGCACTCCTCAATCAATTTTTCAATATGAGATATCAATATAACTATTTTTTCTCGTTTTGCAATATTTCGGCTATATATGATCTTTTTTAAGTAATTGGCCAGCTCAGAATCCAAAAATGAAAAATCCGAATCTAATCCATCAAATACATCTGATAGCTTTTCATAATCTTCATATAACCATTCTATATCCTCCAAAACAATATCTTGTTTCGGATTTATTGATTGAACTTTTGAATATAGTTCTTTTTCTTTTATATCGCTAAAATCAAATTTTCGTAAAGTCGATTGAAGTTGTTCAAATATTCCTGTTAATTTTGATGAAATATTTATGTCAAATATACTCAAATTTTGCATTTATTTCTCCATCAGCTACTTTTCCTTTGCCTTAATGTTCTTAGAATCTGCCAGTATCTCATAGAATTTACCATCTGATGCCGTCTGAACCTTACGATAATTAACCTTGACACCATCATCCAGATTCAGTTTTATTATTGTGGTTTTTGCTGTTGGAGTAGTTTTTTACTCTTTTTTTTCGTCAACAGCTTTTATTATACCATATCCCTTTGTCTTGATCCAAGGCCTCTCCGATTTGCTGTGCAAATTCTTTCTGCTCCGGTGTTAAATTGTTTTTTACCATTTTTCGTTCCCTCCAGTGTAGTGGAATTGCACGATTAAGATAATTCATTTTATCATATAACGATTTTAAGCACAATCTAGCAGGATCATTTTTGTGTTTTTACAAATCGAGTAGGAGGCGGTGACTAAATCATAAAAGCCACCGTTTATCCAATGTCATTAAGTTAAGATGACCAATCAAGATCTTAGCATCAGATTACAACGAGTTTAGAGCATGTGCAACAATGATTGACAGATCGAAACTAGAGAATGTTATTCTTGTTGCTGATAGAGGATATGAAAACTATAACATTTTTGCACATGCAATTGAAAAAGGATGGAAATTCGCTATACGTGTCAAAGATAAAAATAGTAATGGAATTGCATCTGGGTTAAATCTTCCTCCAAATGATGAGTTTGATATAGATATCACTCAGATTTTTTCGAGGAAAAATACAAAGGCCACAAAAAAATGCAGGCTATAAGTGGATGCCTGTAAATCAAGTGTTTGATTATCTTCCACGAAAAAGTGATAAAACAAAACAGGTGAACTTTACAATCGCCATTTATATTTGTAGAGAATATCTCCGTAATAAACGCAATCTTAGTCCACCTGATGTGATTAACCTAATAGAAAAGCATGTATTACCAGTAGGACCTGGTCGAAAAGACCCTCGCAAAGTCAAACCCCAGGCATCTGTAAGCTTTCTATATAGAGTGGCTTAATCATAGATAATTATAAGCTTTTTTGATAGATAAACAATCTGTCTTTTTGTTGTGTTGCAAAATAGACAAAAGAAAAAACACATCATATTTATCAAACAATTGCAAATATGATGTGTTTTATAATTATGTCAAAATTCTTAACTTAATGACATTGCCCTTTCGAGCTCTTCCTGCTTTGTACAACATTAAATTGTAGATGATTACTGTAAGAGTGAAAGTACACCCTGGTTAGACTGATTAGCCTGTGCAAGCATAGACTGTCCAGCCTGTGCAAGAATGTTGTTCTTGCTGTAGTTAACCATCTCTTCAGCCATATCTGTATCACGGATACGAGACTCAGCTGTTGTAGTATTCTCAACTACGTTGTCAAGGTTGTTGATTGTGTGCTCAAGACGGTTCTGAACTGCACCGAGTGATGAACGCTGTGAAGATACCTTTGAGATAGCATCTGAAATAGCATCTACTGCGTATGTTGCAGCATTTCCTGAATCATCTTTTACATTAAGTCCTTTAATACCAAGGCTTGCAGAATCCATAGCATCTATGTTGACCTGAATCTTGTTTGTCATATCGGCATCTGCACCTACGTGAAGGCTGAATGCTAAGCTGTTTGCAACTTTTGCCTGACCAACTTTAATAGAAAATGTTCCATCACCATTAGTAAGGTCTATAGCGGTATCAACATTAGCGCTTGTACCAACTTTAGCTTTTCCTTCTGTATCACCAATCTGGTTAGCCTTGAGGAGTTCCTTTGAAGCAAGCTCGTACGCTTTATTCTTAGAAATAACTGTTGCATCTGTATCTGAGACACCATCCTTAGGAGTTGTATCATTCATTCCCGTAACACTCTTCGTTCCGTTCTGAACTGTAGCGCCTTTTTTTACTTCTGTTTTAATTGCATCAACATCAGCAAATTTTCCAGAAAGTGCCGTACCTGTTCCATCACCTTTATCTGTAGGTGCTGAAGCATACCAGCCCGCGTTCCATCCATCTGTAAGACTTCCGACAGTTGTATCCGATGCTTTTGCAGCATAATAAGTATACTCTGTTCCATTTACTGTAACCTTTTTACCCGCTGTATCAGCAACATCTGTTGCATTATCAGTAAACCACTGATTAACTTCATCATCATCAGAACCAATTGTATAACTCTTTCCGCCAATGCTGACCTTATCACCTGCATTAAGTGTATCCATAACAAATGTAGCAGTTCCGTCGCCGTTATCTGTAAGTGTTCCCTTAAGACCTGCATCATGAGCCTTCATGTTGATTGTCTTTGTTCCTGCTTCACCCTTTAACAGATATGTCTCATTGAACTTTGTTGTCTCTGATACACGGTCAATCTCAGTTGTGAGCTGGTCAATCTCGTCCTGGATAGCCTGACGGTCTGAATCCTTTGAGTTTGTACCATTAGCTGCCTGTGTTGCAAGCTCGTTCATACGCTGAAGCATTGAGTGAACCTCTGTAAGAGCGCCCTCTGCTGTCTGTACTGATGAAACACCATCCTGTGCATTTGTAGATGCCTGGTCAAGACCACGAATCTGCTTTCTCATCTTCTCAGAAATTGTAAGTCCTGCTGCATCATCTGCTGCACGGTTGATTCTGTAACCTGATGAAAGCTTCTCTGTGCTCTTTGACTGTGCGCTTGTTGTTACGTTGAGCATTCTGTTGGCATTTGCTGCCTGCATGTTGTGTTGTACTACCATAATATAATCCTCCTTGTCCCACGTTCGTGGGTTATTATGTTTGACCTCTGGAAATCCTTTTCCCGAGGGTTTTGCAGCTGCTTTGTGTTTGTTTTATTTAGGCAGTTGCGGTTTTCTATAACAAGCGGCTTCCCGGGTGTGGCTTGCGTCACAGCCACCTATTAACTTGATTAGTTGCTTTGCGTCTTTTTCTGACGTTCTTTCTCATTCCAGATGATTTGCTTGATTTGTTTCTTTGCTTTACACCTACTATATCGGACACCATTTTTAGAACTTAACCCCAAGAAAAAATTTTTTTAAAATAATTTTCTTTACATTTTTCTATCATTTTTAAATAATCTCACTGGATTCAACTATATCGCGTTAAAGATAAAGCAATTCTTGATGAAATATGACTAAACCGGTATAAATATTTGATGTTATTTAATCAACTTCTGTTTTGACCCCTTATTAATCTGCGAAAAAATGTAACATTTTACTATAAAATGTTGCATTTTTTGCTTTTTATAATTACTATTATTTTGTTGTGGATTTTGGATATTCCAGGGAAGAGTCTGTCTTGCGGCATGTGCCTGATAATATTTTCTACCGCAAAGGAGTATTCAAGGGGAACTACACAGCCAATCTGAAATAAGGATGAACTGGCGGCTTTCAGGATGTACTATAAAGATATCCATCCAAACCGCCGCAATTACTGTTTAATTGTTATGGGATTAAACACTGCACTAAGAATCAGTGACCTGCTTAAATTGAAGTGGGATAACGTATACAATTTCGAGCACCATGTATTTCGCTCTCATTTTCTTATCAACGAGCAAAAGACCAGCAAGAATAACTATGTCACTCTAAACTGCAATGCCACCGATGCTCTCCGGGCATATTTCAACGAACGGCACCCGACTGAACATGAGTTTATTTTTACAAAAGCCTCCTGCAGGAGGCAGCCACTAAACAGAGTTCAAGCATACCGAATTGTAAGGACTGCTGCCGAGGAGACAGTTCAGGATGAACATATCAGCTGTCACTCTCTGAGAAAGACATTTGGATATCACGCCTGGAAGAACGGCACTCCACCTGCTCTGCTGATGGACGTCTACAATCACTCGTCCTATAAAGTAACGCAGCAATATCTGGGTATTGAGCAGGATGAACGTGATGAGATTTATATGAATCTTGAGCTATAGTTTTATGCGTATTGAAATCTAATATAGATAAAAGCCAGCCGTTTGCAACCGGCTGGCTTTTTTTGGGATATACAAATCATCGAAATCATCTGTTAAACCAAATGCATTCTGTTCTGAATCGAATTTCAAATCAATCTGTGACATATCTTTCATCTGCCTGGTACTGTTGTATTTTAAAATTAAATTTCATCTTCAGCACCACCTTCTTCCTGTAACCATTCTTTCAATTTATCCTGTAATAGTTTCTTATCCGGCAGATACAGTTTATACTGTGATGCATAAATATTAGAATCTTCCGGCAATGTCAGTTCAACCATTGCATCATTTTTTTCATTGCACAACAATACACCAATGGTAGGATTTTCTTCCTCTGTTTTTTCGTATCTATCATAGTAATTGACATACATCTGCATTTGCCCCAGATCCTGGTGCTTTAATTTGCCAATTTTTAAATCAAATTATACAAAGCATTTCAACAGTCTGTTATAAAAAACAAGATCCACTCTGAAATGATCTTCTTCGAATGAAAATCTTTTCTGTCTTGCCACAAAAGTAAATCCTTTTCCCAATTCCAAAAGAAACTGCTGCAAATTATCTAACAGCCTGTTTTCTAAATCAGTTTCTGAATAATTATATTTATCTTCAAGACCTACAAATTCCAAAACATATGGATCCTTCAGCACATCCTTTGAGGTTGTAATCACATTTCCTTCCTGTGATAAGCGTTGCACTTTGTCCTTATCCATGCTTAACGCAAGTCTCTCATAAAGAGAAGAATTATACTGACGTGACAAATCTCTGACTCCCCACTTCTCTCTGGCAGCTTCTATCTCATAAAATGAGCGTTCATCCTCATTTTCTATTCTCATCAATTGTAGATAATGAGACCATGTTACCACAAACGGATGCTCCTCTTCAAAAATCGTAAACACCGTTTCCGATTTCTTGATTGCAAATTCCGTAAACAGTGTTTCCGAAATTCGATCCTTATATGTTAAATAAAACTTTCTTGCCTTTTCCAGCGTAGATTCTGAAAAGCCTTTTCCAAATTCTTCTGTTAATTTTTTAGAAAGATTTATTATGATTTTTTTACCGTATTCAGCCCTGTGTTTTCCCTGCTGCTGTACTTCTACAATCCACCTGCCAAGAGAATAATAGGTCATTATCTGGACATTATTTACCTGCTTTGCAGTAATGTTTCGTGCATATTTAATTAATTCAATTGAATTCTGACATAACTTATCCATATTGATATCATATACAGATTCATTGATTTCATTCTTCACACATTCAATCCTCCTATTTCAAAGTTTTCCTATTTCAGAAACACTGGCTGTTCTGTTAGTCCGTTGTAAAACTCTACAGCCGCCGCAATATCCTTCTCATCCGGATGCCCCTTTGATACACCGCCAATCAGCTTGAACGGTCCGAACGTATCAAATCCCTTGCATGAAAACCTTCCAACAATGTTGTCATGTTTGTATGCTATCACCTGCTCAATTGACTTAAAGACAGGTCTGCCGCCATATGTGCAGATAAGAAATACATTTTTATTGTCTGTGAGATTGACTGATGCAAACTTAAGCACCGACTGATGGAACTTTCCACCATATACTCCTGATGCAAAACCGATTAAATCATATTCCGACAGGTCTTTCTCTACCGTCTGTGTCGCATCTATCAGCTCGACATCTTTTGTCTTTGCTATCTCGTCAATTATCTTTTTTGTGTTTCCATGATGCACTGATGCATATACTATTGCTGTCTTCATCTTTAATGCTCCAATCCTTTATTAGTCTTCCTTTGATTTTGCCATCAGCATCTGCTCCAGCTTTTTCTTTCCGGTCTCATAGTCTGTAAACACAATTCCCTCCATACCAAGCTTTCTGCCACCTTCGATATTCTCCGGTCTGTCATCTATGAACACACATTCTTTCGGATTCAGATTGTATTTATCAAACAGGCACTGATAGATACCGGCATCAGGCTTTATCATCCCAACCATAGCTGAAATGACTTTGCCGTCAACAAGTGACACAAAACTAAGTTCACTGTGCGTATGAAGCTCGAAGAAGTCCTTTGGATAATTCGATAACAAATACACTTTATAGCCTCTGCTCTTTAACTCCTTAATCCAGTCTGCTGCATAGTCGAATGCCTTTACGACAAAAGCCTTTCCCTCTTTGAAAAATCTCCTGATATCCGCCTCATACTGTGGAGCCACCTTAACCATCTCATCAATTATCTCGTTCTCTGGAATTACACCACGGTCCAGCTCAACCCAGACAGGGTTTTCATATGTTGCATGGGCTAAAGCTGCTATTTTATTTTCTTCAATGCCAATCTCACGCATTGCCTCGTCCGGCTGGAACCTGACCAGCACGTTTCCTATGTCAAATACTATGTTTTTAATCATTTATTTTTTCTCCTACAACCCTGCATCTCTTCCTGCAAAAAGCAATGCCATATGCTAAAATATCGCACCTGCCCTCATCGCGCAGAGCCTCATCATATCTCTTCTCCTTAATCTGCGTCATAGCCGCCTCACACGCTGCATCAAGGTTTTTCATCTCTTTTGCATATTTCACTTCAATAACGATGCCTGCATCCGGATCCTCCGGCTTGATTAAAATATCACTGAAACCGTCTCCCGACTCACGATTTGACTTAATAAGCCAGCCCGGATTGCTTCCGCGAAGCAGGCCGAGGAGCAGACCATGATAGAAGTTCTCTTTCATATCATCAGAAGCCTTGGTATCAAGTATACTTATCATGCGGCTCATCACGATGTTAAGCTGTCTTGCAATCTGCTTCTCATCTTTATCGAGGATAGCTCTGGATAAAAGCTTCATGGTATCATCATCTTTTGCAACAACAGCCTTGAACCACTCCTGAATCTGGAGAACAAACACTTCACGCACCTCTTTATTTGGAATCACCAGCTTGTAGGCATAGCTCTCACTGTCAGGCAGCCTGACCTCACCAGCTGTAGTCAGGTATCCTGTTGTAAAAAGTACGCTCCACAGATTGTCTATAGTATTGTCAATCTCATCATAAGTCAGATCCAGTCGAAGCTGTTTCTCCACAAATCCACCTGCCACGAGCTTTTCTATCTCATCTCTCGTGGTCTGGTCTGCCTTGTCTACAAAGCGCTTCACCATGTCATTGCCACTGCTGTTAATCCAGAATGCACTCGGCCTGGCTGATGTGTCAAAAACCAGCTTCTTGGCAAAATTGATTACATCCCACGGACAATAAATGTCGGTATTACCGAAATGATAGCCATCATACCACTCCTTTACATCAGGGTAACGCTCAGCCCTGTCATAATCCGTAAGCAGCTTCCTGACCTCATCATCAGTAAAACCAAACTGTTCATCATGGGCGATATCTACATTGGAATTGATTTCAAAATTGTTGAGGCCTGTAAAAATACTCTCCTTGGATACACGAAGACAGCCTGTGAGTACGGCAAACTGCAGAAACTCATTAGTCTTGAGTGCCTTTCCAAAGAGTCCTCTGATAAGTGAAACCATCTCTTTATAGTAACCATTCTGGAATGCCTTATCCAGAGGGACATCGTACTCGTCTATGAGGATAACAGCCTTCTGACCATAGTGTATAAACAATAACTGCGACAGACTCTGCAGACTTGATACAAGAAGCTGCTCATCCATCGTATATTTGCCATCACACAGCGAAATGATAGCCCTATACCTGTCCTTATCGTTTTCTGAAAGAACCTCACTATGCTCCAGAAACTTAAATTTTTCTGCTTCCCTCCCAATGAGCTCAGTAATCATATATCTTGCATCATCAAATGAACGTCCCTCAGCACTCTTGAGTGACAGAAAAATAACCGGGTACTTTCCCATATATTTGTCACAAAGCTCTTTGTTGCCTGAAATATATAAGCCATCAAACAATGACTCATCCGTGCCAATCTCAAAAAAACTTTTTAGCATGCTCATATTGAGAGTCTTTCCGAAACGGCGCGGCCTCGTAAAAAGGGTGACCTCTCCACCGGTTTCAACCAATTGCTCTATGAGCTTTGTCTTGTCAATATAATAAAAGTTGTTCCTTCTGATTTTTTCAAAACTATCAATTCCTACCGGCAGTTTTAAAGTACTCACCATATGAACCTCCACAAAACGTATCAATCCGCTATACTTAGTTATAGTATAGCGGATTGAGGGGCAAAATACAATTATTATTACCGTTCTGTGTTCCTTAGTTCTTCCTTTGATTTTGCCATCAATATCATTTTCTCAAACGACTGTGCAAACCTCTCATCATCTTCCTCTGTGCGCTTTTTCGGTCCTTTGATATGATATCTGGCCATCACACTCATAATGCTCCATTAAAGGATTTTTGTATGCATAAATATATAATACTGATTTATTGAATTTACTGCAACACGATCTTGAAAGTTTATGTAATGTATTTCGGTAACAAAGGTATTCAGTCAACTAAATAATTTTTTATTTCTTGCAAATATATAAATAATGAACCATATGTAATTGCAAAGATGCAACGAATAATATATAATATTCGTTGCAAAGGAGGTTTTTATATGTCAAAAAACTATATGCAGGAAATTAAAAGTCGAATCCTGGCTTCCGAAGATGGCTCAGTTTTTTCCACTTCTGATTTTGCGGATATCGCTGATACCAACACGGTTCGTTCAGCATTATATCGCCTTGTTAAGGATAATATTCTTCGCAGAATTATAAATGGAATTTATGAAAAACCAAAATACAGTAAATTACTCGATGAATATGTAGCTGCTGATCCTGCTGCCGTTGCACAGGCATTAGCCCGCAGTTATCATTGGACCATAGCTCCATGCGGGAACACTGCCCTTAATTTACTTGGACTTTCCACTCAGGTAGCGGCGGTCTGGTCCTATATCAGTGACGGACCTTATAAAACCTATGAATGGAATTCTACAAAGCTCGAATTCAAACACCGAACTAATAAAGAAATTACCGGTCTGTCCCATATGACAAGTCTGGTAATTCAGGCATTGAAAACATTAGGGAAAAAAAATGTAACCCCGGAAGTTATCCAGACTCTTTCAACAAAACTCTCTTTATCCGAAAAACAGACCTGTCTGAAAGAAGCAACGGAATCCACCGACTGGGTTTATGATACAATACGACAAATATGCGGAGGTAATACACTATGAGAAAAATTGCATGTCTGTCAGATGATGACAGAAGAGAGCTTTTCCGAAATACCGCTGATAAAATGGGCTTAAATGATGCTATTGTAGAAAAAGACTTCTGGGTATGCTTTACCCTGGATTATTTATTTCACCGCTGTCCATGGAAAGACTCCATCACTTTTAAGGGTGGAACAAGCCTTTCAAAAGCATTTAATCTGATCAGCCGTTTTTCAGAAGACATTGATTTGATCCTTGACTGGCGCGTACTGGGTTATGGAATACTGGAGCCCTGGGAAAAACGCTCCAATACAAAACAAGATGCATTTAATAAAGAAGCTAATAACCGAGCTGAGATTTTTCTTGCAGAACAGTTCTGTCCTACCATAAAAAAAGAACTGTCATTAGAATTGGGGTGTGACACTAATATTTACATAGATGAGAATGACAAACAGACTGTTATTTTTGCTTATCCAAATCTGTTCACAAATCCTTCCACCCTAAAGGTAATACGCCTGGAAATCGGAGCATTAGCAGCCTGGACCCCTGCTAAGCTTGCAAGCATTGAACCTTATACAGCTGTATACTACCCAAAAATCTTTGAGCAGAAAAATACTGAAATTCTTACTGTTTCACCAGAACGTACCTTTTGGGAAAAGGCAACAATTCTTCATCACGAAGCCAACAGACCGGAGCATCTGGATATGCCACAACGATATTCCAGACATTACTATGATCTCTATAGAATGGCTCAGACCCCAGTAAAAGATGTTGCTTTTTCTCAAATAGATCTTCTGAAAACGGTCGTTGATTTTAAAATGAAATTTTATCCAAGAGCATGGGCTAAGTATCCAGAAGCAACTCCCGGCACCTTAAAGCTGATTCCACCGGAATACCGCTTTCCTGCCCTGAACAGTGATTATGAAGCCATGAAAGAAATGTTATATGGCGATATTCCAAGCTTCAATACTATTATGGAATCAGTTCGCCAATTAGAGAAAGAAATCAATTCACTTTAAAAATTATTTGAAACGGCACTGGTCATTCTATTTAATGACAGCTTATCAACAACGCATAAATTTTAGCGTGTTGTTAAGCAGTCATTACTTAGCACCTGTCTCGAAATCACATTAAGACCAAACAGTTCGTTATAGAAGTGGATTGACTCTTCGATATTGTCCACTACTATTAATATGTTCTTTAGCTTCATATTACCACCCCATTACAATGGTCCACCTCATGCTGAATTATCTGTGCTGTCCAGCCTGTGTATTTGCCATGTTTCTTTTTGAAATTCTGGTCGAGATAATCCACTTCAATCTCTTTATATCTTGTGCATGGTCTCACACCATCCAGCGAAAGACAGCCTTCCTCCGTCTGAAAAGCTCCTGATTTTCCGGTAATCACCGGATTAATCATGGCAAACTGGAATGGTCCGGCCGCAACCACTATGATATTCTTTTTCACACCAATCATGTTAGCTGCCATTCCAACACAATGGTCAAGATTTGCTCTCAATGTGTCAAGTAAATCCGTAACCACCTGTTTATCATCTTCTGTAGCATCCACTGATTTCTGTGCAAGAAACAGTGGATCACGCATTATCTTCTTTACCATTATTTACTTCCTGTTATACCTTTCTTCTTAATTTTTTGTCCAAATAATAACTGCATCTTCCCTGTTTTCCATCATATGGAAAGCTTTCATCTACACCGTATCCATCCTATGGCATATCAGTACACCTCCAACTATTTTACCAGTCCTCATCATCGTCATCAATAGCATCATCTACACCGGCAGCATAATCATCATCGCTGTCGTATCTGTCATAATCATAGTCTCCATCCATATAGACATCATCATAACCATCATCGTATGAATCATGATAATATTTCTTTGAACCGTAGCTGCTGCTTGAAGAATCTGTACTGCTTCCTGATGAACTACTACTATTGTATTTTCTGGAAGAATAGCTTTTTGGTGTATAACTGCGGCTTCCATCACTGCCACTTGAATGATAAGATGAACTGCTGTCTGACGAGTATGAGCTTGATTGTGAATAGTCATAATCATAATACTTCATCTATTGTCTGAAGATTGAACAATCTCTCCAATCACATCACACCCCTATTTCTCACATTTTCAAAACTCTCAATCCTGTTGAGAGTTTTTCACCTCTTCCTCTGCAATATCATATAACTCAGCTAGTTTTCTCTGCAGAATACTCTTATCAATCAACTTAGTTTTATATTCAGCAATCATTGTCTGCGATAAACTTCTACTCAAAGAATATTCAACGACATCCGTATCAGCATTTTTACAAAGAATCATTCCTACACTCGGATTTTCATGAGGCTTCTTAATATCTCTATCCAATGCCTCTAAATAAAAGTCCATTTTTCCCATATATTCAGGTTTGAAATCATCAATTTTTAGATCGATAGCAACTAAACACTGTAACTCTCTGTGATAAAAAAGAAGATCTACATAGTAATCATTATTTCCCACTTGGACATGATATTCTTCATCAATGAAAATAAAATCTCTTCCAAATTCAAGAAGAAATTTTTTCATATTTTTCAAAATTGCTTTCTTTAAGTCATATTCTTTATATGGTTCTGGCAAATCAAGAAACTCTAACATATACATATCCCTAAGAACACCTGTCATATCTTTACTTTCGATTGCAGATGGGGCTTTTCCATTAGATAAAAGCAACCTCTCATAATATCCACTATCAATCTGTCTCGCCAATTCTTTTGCCTTATATTTTTCCTTTGACGCAAGTTTTAGATAAAATTCTTTTTCTTCATAGCTTTTTGTTTTAGAGATAATATGCAGATTATTAGACCATGTATTTTCTCTCAACAGCTTTGAGAGTTCTGGTTTATCCTTGTAAGTTTCATAAAACTGTTTCATTCTCCAAATATTTTGTGATGAATATCCTCTAATTCCAGGTTCTTTACTCAATATATATTCAGACAAAGCCTTCACAGTAGACTTGCCCCAACCATTTACATCAATTTGTTTTGAAACATACTCACCAATAGACCAATATAAATCAATAATTGTAGAATTAACCTGATACTCAGCTTTCTGTTTTGCCGAATAAATCATTCCAAGTACGTTCTCAAATACTCCCGTAATTTCAATCTCGCTCATACCTTATCCTCCTTACTTTACCTGCCATACATTTACTCTTTTATTATATCATTTTATACAATTGATCAACTTCTGCTTCATACACCGATTCTGTATGAGAATCAAATAGCATCCATTCCACTAAATCAAACTGCCCCGGATTCTCCTGCAGAAATCTGGCAACTGTACGTACCGCAATCTTTGCTGCATTTACAATTGCCTGCACATCTGTTACTTTTGTAATATCACCTTTTACTGTCCTTATCATATCCTAATCACTCTCTATTCCCAAATTTATCCCATAGTGTGCGCACTTCAATAAGGTTTCCGGACGGATCATAAAATCTTACAAGCTTCTGTCCTCCGTCGAGTTCTGTCAGTGCTGTAGCATATCTGACCTCATACCTCCCTGACTCCAGCTTTTTAACTATACCTTCGATATCATTATCTTCAAAATACAGTTCCGTCATATTGTTATATGGAATAGTCTGTATCTGCATGCTTTCCTTCCATACTCCGGCATCCTGCAATACCAGGCCCTCCGACATTATTACATTACCTTCCTGTCTCGAAATCACATTAAGGCCAAACAGTTCGTTATAGAAGTGGATTGACTCTTCGATATTGTCCACTACTATTAATATGTTCTTTAGCTTCATATGACCACCCCATTACAATGGTCCACCTCTGCTTGTGTCAAGTAAAGACCAAAAAAATTTATTTTCAAGAACTATCAAAAAACGATAGTTCTTGAAAGCTTTCTTGTATAAAGTATATCATTTAACCTGTAAAAAATCATCCACATTCCACTCAAATTGAATGTTGCCGTCATCATACATTGTGATACGCTTTACAACCTGACGAATAAGATCCAAGTCAAATGTCTCCATTTTGGACAACACCTCTGCAGGTTCTTCATCAATAACGAGCTTTTGTTTATCACTTTCAGACCTCTTATAACCATATGGAGCCTGCGGTCCTATAAACTTACCAGCCTTTGCTAATGTCGTTCTTGCACTTCGTACCTTTTTTGATGCGTCTCTGCTATACATCATATTTATAACATTTTTTACCGCAACCTCCATTCCTCCTGTTGCTCCTGTAAAATTATTACTGTCATAATTATCATTTACTGATATATACCTTACTTTTAGCACCGGAAATACAAACTCCAGATATCTTCCAACTTCCAGATAATCTCTACCCAGACGGCTATAATCTTTTGTAATAATAACTTGTATATTGCCTTCTTTGACCTGTGTCATCATTTCTTCAAATGCTTGGGTGACTGCTTTTGTTCCCAGCACTAGCACCGAAAATGTCATATAAGTATACTCCAATCATGAAACCAACTTACCTTTGGCAGGTTTGACTTATTAAAGAGTGAACTTCATGGATTCAGGTTTAATATAAAAAATCCCCGAAAGATAATTTTCTTCATTTGATTTTTTTATTTGAGTCTTACATTTTAGATACAAATTCATATCTTTTAATTCATATTGATAAATTATTTTATCTGATAAAATATAGATAACATTCTCATTAATCGTCATTTGCTCTACATCATGTCCAAGTTCTATATTATTTAACTCTTTGGTTTCTAAGTTATATATAGATATACTTCCACCTTCTCTTTTTACCAAGTCAAAGTGAGAAACGATAAGTATGTTATCCCATACGGCCAAATCTAGTGGATAATATTGATCAAATGAAATTGTTTCTATCGTCTTGTCATTTATCGAATATATGCAAACGGTATTACATGGATGATCACCAGAATCTACTGAGTTTGAAAACAATATGTTGTTGTCGAAAAGAATTGCTTTATAATGAGTACCTCCATAATTTGTAATATCAATTTTCTCATCAAAACTCAGTTCTTCAGCATCATAAATGTAAATGTAAGAATTCATCTCTTTTCCGTATTTTGTAGTAGCAAATGCAAATAACATATCTTTACTACACAATAGCTTGCTTACATAAACACCTTCAATTTTCTCACTTACGACTTGATTATTTTCTTTACTACATTTATTAATGTACGAATCACCGTTTAACGTATTGCAAGTATAAATATTTTTATCATTAACACAAATACTATTCATTGCCAACTGATTGATTTCATAGATTTTTTGATTCCCACTTTTCAACTCAATTTTCAGAACCTTTTTTTCATCCTTAACATTAGTTTTTCCTTGAGGAATCAAATATAGTTCATCTTCATAAATTACTGGATTATAAAAAATACTTCCTAATGAAGCGTATTCCAATGGAAGCGTAGCTGTTTTTTCTAAATTTTGATTATAAAAGTAAATTCTACTTTTTTTACTATTACCACTTGTTTCAATAACTCCAACAGATGAAGTTGTTAGATCTATATTCGCACTCTCTCTATGCGTACATCCAGTAAATCCTAGAAACACTATTGCACAAATTGTAAAAAATTTTTTTTTCATACACATACCTCATCTAAAATATCAGCCTGGAAAATTTGAGAAACATTAATTTATACACAAATTTTCCAGGCCGAGGTGTATTACTTAACGAGACTACTTCTTTAATTTTTTTAAATAAATCTTCTGGCATTTGTACAAAACTTTCCCCTATATATGATGATAATGTTTCAGTATCAACCCAAACCTCTGTATCTGTACCAATAAACTTAACACACATATCACAATCTTCCTTTGTAATATGAGTATTTGATGGCTCCCAGTTTTGACGGCACAAACGAATTATTTGTTCAATTTCATCTGGATTGGATACAATATATTCATTATCATTAAATATAATCTCTATTCTTGTTGCTTTATCAAACATACCATATCCTTCTCCACCTTTTACCTTTATTTTGCTACTATTTTCATTCATATTCACTATTAAAAAAAGTATAATTATCGTGGATATAAACACTAACATTGTAATATACGACTTGCGTTTTACAACAGATTTATTACCCAATATCAACACCCCCATCTGTACAACTCGAATTAATATTTATTCCAACATTTCCCCATCCATCATTTACTGTATAGGTTCCAGAATTATGAGATGTAAAATTATAACCCGTTACAACAACCCAATGTTCTCCATATCGTGGATGAGATGTCAATCCTAATATGCATGGATAATTTTTACCAATAATTGTTCTAATTCTATCTCCCCAACTATATGTATTTGCAGTTACTGTAGTTGGTTTATAGTATTGCTTAATATACAACGATAATCCTCTTTTTAACTCAATGTAATTAGTACTTGTTCCCATTCTTGCAAATATTATTAAGAAACTTATAAATTTATGCTTTTTAAACATAATGATTCATCCTTCACCACAAAAGTCAATTTTTTCTGATGTAGCACACTTACAATAAGATAATTATATTATCTTTGTCATAAACCATCGGAAACACCTCATTTCCTTATTTCCTTGCGTTTTTTTAATGTTTATTCATAGAATATAGTCAATCCAACAAATTAGTTTAAAGTGGTTATTATCTTTCTATTTCAAATTTTTCTTATTATACTTATAATAATACAGTATATTTAATGATTTACAAACACAAATTAAGTTTAGTATAAAGTTTTTATATATATTTCAACTGTCAAATATACTTTTAATAATAATTAACTCACTTTATATACACCACTTACAACTTTTTCTGTTCCTACGGCAGAAACATTATTTTTACTAGTACTTTAAATACTCGCATTGGAGTCAGCTCATTCAATCAGATTCCTGTACCAGCATTTTCTTGCCGTGATAACAGAAAAATCCCTGAATACTTTTTATCATGCCTGCTCTTATGCCAAAGCTGATTATTCAAGATTTATGAATGTAACTGCCAAAATGGCACTGCACCTTATTCCGGAACAGCTTAAATCACAGCCGGTGTTTCTTTGCATTGATGATACAATAATCTCCAAATTTGGTACAAAATTTGAAAATGTATCAAAGCTGTTTGATCATGCAACGCATAATGGCTGTAATTATCTTAATGGACACTGTTTTGTAAGTCTGATGTTATGTGTGCCCGTGTGGAATCGTGATAAAATATCATATCTTGCGGTGCCGTTAGGATACCGCATGTGGCAGAAAAAAGAATCAAAGCTTGAGCTTGCTGCATCCATGGTACGTCATGTCATGCCTGAATTTTCATCACAAAAAAATGTTATCATACTTTGTGACAGCTGGTATACAAAGCAGAATCTTGTATCCATTGTCAAAGAGTATCCAAACCTTGATCTCATTGAAAATGCCAGAGCAGATTCTATCATTTATGATCATTTATGATCCTTATAGTACTTTATACTGTCCAATAATCATCCCTTGTATATCGAATTAATGTTTAGTATTGCAACATATCCGCATTAAAAAAGGACGCAGGATCTCTCCCACGTCCTCGCATTTATCTGGCTTTATCGTCTCTTACCTTCGGTGCTTCCTTATGTGCCGCTTCCTGCTTCACCTCATCCACACCTCTAGCCACCTGTTTATCATCTTCTGTAGCATCCTCTGATTTCTGTGCAAGAAACAGTGGATCACGCATTATCTTCTTTACCATTATTTACTTCCTGTTATACCTTTCTTCTTAATTTTTTGTCCAAATAATAACTGCATCTTCCCTGTTTTCCATCATGTGGAAATCCTTCATCTCCACCGTATCCATCGTATGGCATATAAATATACCTCCGTTTAATATTCCTTCTCTATCTCTCCATCTATTCCATACATTTTCTTGAATGCATTAAGGTCTGCCTGGTTCTTAATCAGCATAACTTCTTCTATCTTACCTGTATGAATGTTCTTAAAGCCTGCAACCTGCTCACCATTACATATGCTCGCTTTGATTACCGGTTTCTTATTTTCTTTATCATATGCCTTTGTAACTGTCTTTTTCTTAAATAGTCCCACTCTGACCACCTTCTTTTGACTTTGCCATCATTATCATCCCAACTGTAGCCCTCGCCACAGCCGCATCTTCTCTGTTTTCCATCATGTGGAAAGCTTTCATCTACACCGTATCCATCCTATGGCATATCAGTACACCTCCAACTATTTTACCAGTCCTCATCATCGTCATCAATAGCATCATCTACACCGGCAGCATAATCATCATCGCTGTCGTATCTGTCATCATCATAGTCTCCATCCATATAGACATCATCATAACCATCATCATATGAATCATGATAATATTTCTTTGAACCGGAGCTGCTGCTTGAAGAACTTCCTGAATATGTAGAGCTGCTACCGGAATTGCTATAGCTGTCCGTACTGCTGCCCGAAGAATTTGTACTGCTTTCTGATGAACTACTACTATTATATTTTCCGGAAGAATAGCTCTTTGGTGTATAACTGCTGCTTCCTGAGCTGCCGCTTGAATTATACGATGAACTGCTGTGTGACGAGTATGAACTTGATGGTGAATAGTCATAATCATAATACTCTTCATCATCAGAACCAGACCACCATCCTGCGAATCCACCTATGATAGCAAATACTCCAATAGCTACCAGAAACAAAATTAGGTTTTCTACGATAGAATTTCTGTTATTTCTCATAATCACACACTCCCTTATTAGTTGCAAATGATATCAGCTCTTTGATTGTCTTTAGTATATGACTTTACGAGTCCCAAAGTCTGCCCTCGCAATTCGAATCTTTGTTCCAAAATACTCAATCAAAACCTTAATCAAAAATCAAAATCATCACTTTCATCTTCCATGTATGATTTTTCCGCAGCTTCGTACACCGATTCAGTATGAGTATCAAACAGCACCCATTCCACCAAATCGAAGCTGTTCAGATTATCCTGCAAGAACCTGTTTACTGTATGTACTGCAATATTTGCTGCCAACTCAACCGGAAAACCATATGCTCCCGTTGATATGGAAGGAAATGCAATAGACCTTATTCCATTATCCATTGCCAGCTTCATGGAATTAAAATAGCAGTTAGCAAGAAGCTCATCTTCTCTATTCCTTCCTCCATTCCATATCGGTCCTACAGTATGAATAACATAATCACATGGTAAATTATAGGCTTTTGTTATCTTTGCTTCTCCTGTTTCACATCCGTGAAGTGTCCTGCACTCCACCAGAAGTTCCGGTCCTGCTGCTCTGTGAATAGCACCATCTACACCGCCTCCACCAAGAAGTGAGTTGTTTGCTGCATTCACAATTGCCTGCACATCTCTAATTTTTGTAATATCGCCTTTTACTGTCCTTATCATATCCTAATCACTCTCTATTCCCAAATTTATCCCATAGTGTGCGCACTTCAATAAGGTTTCCGGACGGATCATAAAATCTTACAAGCTTCTGTCCTCCGTCAAGTTCTGTCAGTGCTGTAGCATATCTGACCTCATACTTCTCTGACTCCAGCTTTTTAACTACACCTTCGATATCATTATCTTCATTACACCGCTCAAACTCAATATACTTAACACCTGTCTCATCAACTATATTCTATGCCTTATTATTTATATGGTCATTTTTTCATGAATAATTTAAATAATAAAATTTATATCTACTCCATATCCATTCTGCGTCTCAAAACCCTATATGCTTTGATTGCGTAAAATATAATTACAATATCTACAACAGTATATACAAAACACCATACAAAACTCATTACTGCAAATATACTAAATATCAGATCAACAATTCCAAATACAGTTATAAACAGCAACCGTTCCAGACTTATTTTGTTTATAAGAACAATAACTGCCAATGAAATTACTACATGAACAAGTCCTGAAACAACTCCAATTGCTTTATCTATCGTGCCATCAAGTTCCCCAAATAAAATAACAGATATTAATATAGCAATAATCATTAGGCCAATCATATAAATATCTACTGTTTAATATTCAATATAAATCTACATTTAGGACAAATCAATTTATCATCACTTACACTCTGCTTACTATCAGAAATTTCATTTTTAGTATCTGCTGAATCAGAAAGCTCATTTTCCTTGACAAGTTCTTCATATTTGAAACAAGCTGATCTGCTCTAATAACCTGACTTTTGATTTCTTTTGGAGCATATCGGTCATTTACGATTGTTTTAGGATTAGCTAATACTACTAAGAATTTTTACTACTTACCTGGTAACTCACTAATCAATGGTTGTATTGTCTTATAAAT
>ERZ857972.668-NODE-668-length-28694-cov-20.803066_pt1 | contig 28694 bp, 15 predicted proteins | sample MGYA00519757_ERZ857972 | MGnify/ENA primary metagenome ERZ857972 (study PRJEB31778, sample SAMEA3449383) | human gut metagenome | biome: human gut; feature: human-associated habitat; material: faeces | place: United Kingdom | collected 2010/2012 ...
GCCGCACCACACGTACAGGAAGCCCCTCGGAGCACACGCCCCAAGGGGCTTTCCCCATATCAGGACACCCGCGCGTCGGGGTGTTTCTCGCGTCCTTGGGCCTTAGCGTCTCGGGCCTCCCCCGGTCCGCCGCGCGGACGGCTCCCCCTCAAAGAGGGGAGCCAGAAACCTCTTGGGCCCCGACGGGATACTCCCGTCGGGGCCCAGTGCGTTTTGGGCGGCAACCCGCTGAATACCCGGTAAGATGTCTGAGGTATCAACAAACAGGTCAGGAGGTGACGCGCATGGTGGCGCCAAGCCGTGATGACCGTAGCGTAGATGCATTGGTGAAATCCAAGGCAGTACTTGATGTATTGGCGGAACTGGGACCAAGCACCGCAAAAACCATAAGCGAACGTACTGGTGAACCCGTAAGCTCAACGTATCGTTTGCTGGATAATCTCGTCGCAGTCGGTTGGGTGGAACGGGGCATCAATCGTGGCGAGTATCGGCTTGGCATCGATTGCGTACGTATCGGCGGCCAAATCGAAAGCAGACTGGACATTCAGCAGATCGCTCGCCGTATCTTCCGCGCCCATCGCGGCCAGTTCGGTATCTGGGGTCTGTTCGTTCGGAGGCGATTGCGCACGGTGTGTATCGAGACACGCACCCGTGAGGCATTGCAAAGCTATGCACAGCTGGTGGGCAATAGCTTGCCTCTGAGCATGAGCGCTCCCTCTCATGTACTGACGGCCTGGCTTCCCCCGGCTCGCTACGAGCAGCTGTTGGAACACTATGCCTATAACAACGAGCTCGGCGGCACATTCTCCACGATGCGTACCACAGCAATGGGACAGGCTCGTCATATACGTGAATGCGGCTTCACCTATGATGTCGGCCAGACCATGGCCGGCTCCGTGACTATCAGCGTACCGGTATTCAATCACGCCGGAGAGATTCAGGCGGCAATCGCCCTGAGTGGCCTTTCCCGCTCCTTGGAACCTGAGCTGGCCTGTCTGGTAGATGGGAAACCGGCAACGGCATCGGCTCAAGACATGGTGCAATTGGTGCAGACTGCCGGCCGCGAGGTGTCGCGAGGCCTTGGATACAGCGGTGATCATCTTGGCCTGAACAGTTGAATACGATGAGTCAGGGATAAGTCAGGGGGGGGAAGGAACGTCGGCGATGGCGGAAGACAAACGTGAACCGACCCGCGCTTTAGACAAGGCGAGTCGTGTGATGGACGCATTGGCGGCGGAGAATGGCCTGTCTCCGGCAGATATCGCCGACGCCTGTGATATCCCGCGATCCTCCGTATACCGCGTGCTGGATGGACTGGTCGATGTGGGGTGGGCCGTAACGGATACGGATGGCAACTACTCATTATCACTGGACTGGCTGCGATTGGCTGATGCCGCTCGCACGTCTCGTACCGAATGGCAGCCTGCGATTGCGGTCATGCATGCCATCACCGCGCAAACCGGCATGACCTCATTCCTCAGTGTGGTCTCCGGCACTGAATTGGTATGCGTGGAATGCGCGCAAGGTCATGCCATCGATTCGCTGATCCTGCGCCCGGGCCGCGTGCTGCCTCTGCATGCTGGCGCGGCCGGCCGCGTGGCCTTGGCGTATTTCGAGGATGCCGATGCCGAACGCTATCTTGCAGGAGCGCCGTTCCCGGCATATAACGAGAACACGCTGGTCAGTGTGGAACAGTTGCGCGAGGATATTCGCTTGACTCGCGAACGTGGATATGCACTGTCGGATGAGGATGTGACGTTGGGTGTCGGTGCCGTCGGTGTACCGATTGTGGACAACGAGTCCGGTCGCGTGATCGCCAGCCTGTCCGCCGGTGGATTCGTGGACGAAGTGTTAGCCACTCAAGAATCCTTGGCCGCGTTACTGCACGATGGCGTACACGAGATTCAGGCAGCCTGATTCGGCCCGCTAGGCTGTCGGGCTGGACGGTTATGCCCGGTCAGCTATGGCCTTTGCCGGCTACGGTTCTGCTGGTTATGCTTCTGCCCGACTACGCTGCGGTCCGCTGCGCTTCGGCCACACGACCCAGCGCGATGGCGGTGATCAGCACGTACGCCTCGCGCGGGTCGGTGGCATCCCAGCCGGTGGATTCGGCGGCGCGCTTCAAACGGTAGCGGATCGTATTGGGATGTACGTTGAGCTCCTTGGCCGTGGTCTCGAGCGAACCGCCGAACTTCAGGAATGTGGAGACGGTGAGCAGCGTCGGATCATCCGGGCCTGCTGCTGTCAGGCTTCCGTAGACCACGCGGACCAGTTCGTCACGGGCGTCCGCGTCGCCGATCAACGCACGTTCGGGCAGGGCGTCGTCGGTGCGTAACGGGCGCGGCGATGGCTGCACGGTGGCGGCCAGAGCCGGCGCGGCCTGAAGACAGTAAAGCGTGGCCTGAATCGAACGCATCGCGCCATCGGCACCGGTACGCTGCGGACCCAAGGCGATTGGCCGATCGGCGGCGAACGACGGGTCGATGGTATTGCAGATGATTTCCGGCGTGGCCGCACCGACCGGACGGATCAACGCCACTACGGCGGTGCTGTTGCCGATCGGGCGCTTGGCGGTCAGACACACACCGCCGAAATCGGCCACGATTTTCTCGATTTCCTTGGCCGTACGTGCGGCGGACCGGGCAGGGTATCCGGCGATGGCGTAACAATCGAAGTCATGCTCGAAACCGAGGATGGTGAACAGGGACTCCACTCGTTCGTCGGCCAGATGATTGAACAGGCACTCGAACAGCACGGTGCGTACGCGGTTGGTCGCGGCGATGCCGGGTGCGGACGAATCGGCAACGTCGGCAGCAAGAAGTTCGAGAAAATCTGACATAGTCACTAGTGTAGCGTCGCTGATTGGCGTTGCCTTTCAGCCAAAGACTCTCGCCAATACGTCAGCACCACGAATCCGAATACAAACGCAACCGGCAACATGTGCCGCTCGAAATTATTGGCCGGCGCGGTAATCATCACGCCCATCAGCAGTAGCAGCGGAATATGGGTCATGAGGGTGAGCCAACGTCGGCGAATCACCTCGGCCGCGCCGATCAGCAATGTCATCACCACGTAGAAATTGCCGTGCGTAGGCCAGCCGAGCACGGGAATACCGCCCCATACGCGAGTGAAGCCGGCGATGTGCTCACGCCAGTCATGGTTGTAATCCTTGATCCATGTGGAGTTTTTCTGCACGTAATCGCTGGCCACGTAATAATCCATCGATACGTACGGCTGATCGTTCACATTGAAGTATCCGAAGCATTTGGCCAGCAACGCATCCAGCGCGATGATCGGATTGTCCTTGACGATTTCGAACCATGCCTTGTTGAAATTGGTCATATCCTCGGGCGTCACCGTGCGCCACTTGTAGCTGACCTTCTTGGCCTGAATACCGGAGGATTTCACCGGGTCGGCATCCTGCTGGGAGTAAGCGTCGGCCATCTGATCGAGATTGAAGACGGGCGCGAGGTTCTTTTTGGCTTCGTCTGAAATACCGTCCGGATTGCGCTGAGCCACGCGGGCGATCATTTGCAGCTGTACGCCGCGGCTTTCGATTGGATCGCCGCCGATGATCGCACCAGAGGAGATGGCGAAGGAGATGCCGCCGTGAATCAGTACGGTGGGGATGAGCAGCGCCACGACGTAAGTCGCCCAGCGCTTGCGGTCGGCGATCAGAGCCAGCACGATTTGCAGAGCGATGATGTACCACGCATATTTCGCGGAAATCAGCATCACCGACGTGGCCAGGATAAAGGCGATGAAACTGTGACGCGGCAAGTGGACGGGCGTGGCGATGGCAGGGGTCTGAGGATGTTTGCGGGTGCCGGCGGGGTGCCAGGTCTGGACGAGTTCATACCAGACGCTGAACCACCAGACGAACGAGAACGCGAACAGCGGCGATTTGGTGATGGAGATAGTGGAAAACACGGCCAGCGGGCAGACCATAAAGAACAGCAGAATCAGGAATCGAGCCAATCCTCCGGCCTGTGGGGGAGCGGCGGAATCCGTTGCCGTTTTTCCTATCCAAGGCCGGTTCAGGAATCGATTGGCGGCGGCAGCGCAGCAGAACACGGCGAACAGCGTCTGCAGGGCAGCCAACGTCACGATACCGGCATCGTTTGAGCCGGTCAGATGCCTCGCAAACGTGACCATCGCGCCATAGAACACAGTGAGTACCACATTGTGCTGGTCGGTCAGATACGTGGGATCGGACGGCCACATGTAGTGCGCAGTGGGGTAGATGTCCATCGGCACGAAGGAGAAGAAGCCGATATAGGGCTGTTTCAGGCCGGTCCACTGGTTCCAGGCCCAGCTGAATTCACGGATCTGTGAGCGGAGGTCCGCACCGAATGCGGCCAGCAGAGTGGTCGGCACCCAGAGCCAGCCGACAAAAAACACCAGCATAAGCTTCCAGAACCGGTTCGTGCCGCGTGTGATCCAGCGGTCCAGAACAGTGACGGTGGACGTGACGATAGCGCGAACGGTACGACGGGTCTTGGCTGGTTGGCTGGCCTGCTGATCGGCGGCGGGCCGTGATGTTTCGCTATTCCGCTGATGTTGACGTAGTCGCTCGCCGATAGCCCTCGGCAGTATGCGCTGGCCTGCTGCGAATCGCACCATCAGCGTGATGATTCCGAGATATATCAGGAATGACACGACGAATATTGCGGTATTGGCCCAGTTCCAATGGGCGAGGGTGCCGTTCTCCTCGTCCCAGTACAGCGGGCCGACCGCCGTGCACAGTGCAAGCCACAGGCCGGCCAGCACGGCCAGTGTCCAGCGCGCGGCAGCGCCCGCGCGCGCAAGATGCGGGTGGGACTGGCGGCTGGATACGGCGGCAAGCTTCGCGGTGGCTGGTGACGTCATGACAATATATGGTAGCCGCACAGGTCAACGGTTGATATTCGATGTCTGCCGGGCATCGCCGTTGTTCGCAAGCCAATATGACGGCCGGGTGCATGCGTGGGGTCGGCGAATGCGGAATTTCCGAAGTTGTGAACGTTAACATGGGCTATGTGGGTGAAAATAGTTGATTTTGCGCGCTTTTCCATGGAATAACGCGGGCATATCGCGCCAAAATCGAGGTAACGTAGTGCCCATGATGATTGCGTTGAAAGCTGCAACGCCGCAGCTACCCAGAACTACAGCCGTCGCAGATCATGTGGTCGCCGTGGACGAAACCGATTCGACCAACGCGCTGGCCGTACAGATGATTGGCGACGGGTCGTTGACGTTGCCCGACCACCAGGATGGCGAACTGGCGGTGGCCGTGGTGGCCGCCGACCGGCAGACCGCCGGCCGTGGGCGCAATGGTCACAAGTGGGTCAGTCAGCCCGGCCGTTGCTCGACGATGTCCTATGCCGTGCGCATTCCGCGCGCGATCGCCACCGACGAATCCGTCAATGGCTGGCTGCAGATGATCGCCGGACTGGTCACGCTGGACGCCCTGAACGGCATGATCGAGGAATACGGTGCCGCGCCGAACCAGCCGGACTGCTCGCTGGAACTCAAATGGCCGAACGACGTGTTCTGCCACGGGCTCAAGCTGGGCGGGCTGCTCTCGGAACTGGTGATTCCGCCGTCGTCCGGTACCGGTACTGATGCTGATGCCGATGACGACGTCGTCATCGTGTTCGGCGTCGGCCTGAACCTGGCCTTGGGCGCCTGTCGGCTGCCCACGCCGCAATCGACCTCGCTGCAGCTGCATGTCTCCGGGCTGCCGTCGTTCGGCGAGATGCGCGATGCGGTGGCCGAACGTCAGGTCGAGGGCTTCCGCGAGCGGTTGGTGAAGTTCATCGCCGACCCGAAGGGCCAGGCCGAGTCGTTGCGCGAGGAGGTGAAGGCGGTGTGCTGGGCGCGCGGCCGTCAGGTCGAGGCGCACTTCACGGACGGCACCACGCTGACCGGCGAAGCCATCGGCCTCAACGAAGACGCCTCACTGATCCTGAGAACACAAGACGGCACGGACCATACGGTCCGCACCGCCGATGTGGGAGTGCTGTAATAGCCGGCCAGTAGCTAGCTAGTAGCTCAGGTCAGCGACCGAGCTTGGACAGGCCGGCGGCGGCCAGAGAGGCCACCACGGCCTTGATGGCGTCGCCAACCACGAAGCCCATGGAGGCCAGGGCCACGGCGGCGAGCGGCGCACCGGTCAGCGCGGACTGGATGACGAAGCCGAAGGCGTACACCACCACGACGCCGCCGACCAGCGCGGCCAGCAGGTAGCGGCCCGCGGTGCGCGCGGCGGCCGCGAAGGACGAAGTGTCGGACTTGCCGCGCAGCAGGGCGATGACCACCACACCCGGCAGGAAGCCGAAGAGGAAGCCGGCGCTCGGGCCGACCAGGGCCAGCGTGGAGGTGCCGCCGGCAAACACCGGCAGGCCGACCGCACCGGCCGCCAGATAGGTGGCGACGGCGGCGCCGGCCTGACGCCACGGCAGCATAAGACCGGCGAGCATCACCACGAACGTTTGCAGCGTGATCGGCACCGGCGTGCCCGGAATCGGAATCTCGCCGGCGGCCGCGGACAGCCACATCAGCACGGCGAACAGCACCGGCTTCCAGGATGCGGCGACGATACGACGGGCGAGCGATGTGGTGGCCGCAGCGGATGCGGTGGTGTGTGAAGTCTGCATATCAATGACCCCTATGTTGCGTGATATCGCCGTGAACGGCGGGCGGTATGCGATGGATGAGGGGAGGTTCCGGCGGGTCGTGCGGTATCCCCGACAGTCCGAACCGTCCATATGGTGGACGGTCCCAAATGAATCCGACCCTGTGCGGGCGAATCGTGCGGCGATGGACCGATGCCGGTCCGGTCACCTTCCGTTCGCCCGCAGATGAGCCTTCCCCCGAACTTACGGTTGCCATCGTAGAGGTGTTCGATTTCGTGCGGTTTCGTACCAATTTACAAAATTGTCGATTTCGATTTGTCATAAGTTGACGAACACAACCGTAACGTCAACTTCTTGAGCCGGCGCGCAAGGATGTGCAATCGGCGGATTTGCAACGTTTTTGATAGCAGGCGCCAACGGTTACGTTGCCGGAACCTACGCGCGCGTTTGTTCGTAGCCTACAAAAGGGCGTGAAAGCTTTTGTGTGAACGCGGCTTGCCCTCTCCTCTATATAGAGAGCACAATTTGACACTATGGCTTCTATCGTCAAAAAACTGCTGATTGCGAACCGAGGCGAGATTGCGCTTCGCGTGGTGCGCACGGCCAAGGAGATGGGTATCTCCACCGTGGCTGTCTACTCCGAACAGGATCGCAATAGCCGCTATGTGGACATGGCCGACGAGGCATACCTGCTCTCCGGCGACACCTACAAGGACACGTACCTCAACGAAGATCTGCTGATTGACATCCTGCACAAGACCGGTGCGGATGCCGTGCACCCCGGCTACGGATTCCTTTCCGAAGTGCCGAGCTTCGCGCAGAAGGTCGAGGATGCCGGTGCCATCTGGGTGGGCCCGCACCACACCGCGCTGGTGGATTTGGGCGACAAGATTACCGCCCGCCGCGTGGCCCTACGCGCCAAAGTGCCGCCAGTGCCCGGCCTGTCCGAACCGGTGACCGACGTGCGCACGCTGCTCGACTTCGCACACACCCACGGCTACCCGATCATGATGAAGCGCACTGATGGCGGTGGCGGCCACGGCATCACCGTGGTGCATGACGACGAGGAGCTGCGCCGCTTCTACATGAACCACGACGCGCTGCAAGGCGGCGATCTGAAGGAATACTTCATCGAGAAGTTCGTGGACAAGGCACGCCACGTCGAGACCCAGTCCGGGCGCGACTCGCACGGCAACTTCACCGTGTACTCCACCCGTGACTGCTCGCTGCAGCGCCGCAACCAGAAACTCGTGGAAGAGGCACCCGCGCCCTTCCTGTCCGAGGAAATCATCAGCACGCTCGAGGAATACTCCCGCCGCCTGTTCACCACGGTCGGCTACGTGGGCCTGGGCACCTGCGAATTCATGGTGACCCCGAACGGCAAGGTGTACTTCCTGGAAGTCAACCCGCGCTTGCAGGTGGAGCACACCGTCTCCGAAGAGGTCAGCGGCCTCGACCTGGTGCGCGAACAGCTCAATATCGCCGCCGGTGGCGAGCTCACCCGCGCCCCCGAACTGCGCGGCCACAGCTTCGAACTGCGCATCACCAGCGAAGACCCGGCCACCAACCTGACCCCCGGCTCCGGCACCTTGGAGAAGATCCAGTGGCCGGCCGGCCCCGGCGTGCGCATCGATACCGGTGTGGAACAGGGCGACACCATCTCCCCGAAGTTCGATTCGATGATGGGCAAGGTCATCGTCACCGCCCAGAACCGTCTCGACGCCGTGGCCCGTGTGCGCCGCGTGCTCGATGAGCTTGTGATCGAAGGCGTGCCCACGCCGATTCCGCTGTTCAAGGAAATCTTCCGCAACGACGACTTCACCGCCGAGCATGGCCACCCGTTCGCCGTGTCCACCAAGTGGCTGGAGCGCACGTACCTGAACCGTACACCGGCTTCCGCCGCCTCCGGCCAGCCGGCCTCCTTGGCCGCCGCCCCGGGTGCCGCTGCCCCGGCCGCGCCCGACAAGTCCAAGTCGGAGACGTTCGTCATCGAGATGAACAACCGCCGCGTCAAGCTCACCGTGCCACTCGACATCGTGGAGAACATCACCGGCTCGGCCCGCGCCCGTGGTGCCAAGCGACCCACCCAGCCGTTGCGCGGTGCGGGACTGCACAACGTGGCCTCCAGTGCCGCCGCGGCCAACGACGGCGCCAAATCCGGCGTCATCGCCTCCCCGATGCAGGCCGTGGTCACGCGCATCAACGTGTCCGAAGGCCAGCAGGTGGCCAAGGGCGACCTTCTGGTGGTGCTCGAATCCATGAAGATGGAGAACTACGTGTACGCGCCGGCCGCCGGCGAAGTGAAGAAGATTTTCGTTGGCCCGGCCGACGGCGTGGAGGCCGGCGACACGCTGGTCACGCTGGACGTGAACGCCGGCAAGGCCAAGGCTGCTGCGGCTGCGCCGGGATCTCTCCCTCAGGCGGCTGCGTCGACAGCTCCCTCGTCAGAAGGAGCCGATAAGGCCACCGACGCCAAGAAGGAGGGTGGCAATGACTGACATCATGGATTCGCAGGCCGTGAAGGCCGCGGCGGCGGCCTCGGCCGCCAACGCCGCCCAGCCTTCGGCCCACCAGCCGCTGCGCACCGCTGTGGTCAAGGCCGCCGAACTGGCCCGCGCCGCCGAAGAGCGCGCCCGCGACAAGCAGCACGCCAAAGGCAAGAAAACCGCGCGCGAACGCCTCGACCTGCTCTTCGACACCGGCACGTTCGAGGAGATCGGCCGCTTCCAGGGCGGCAATATCGCCGGCGGCAACGCCGGTGCGGCCGTCATCACCGGCTTCGGACAGGTCTACGGCCGCAAAGTGGCCGTCTACGCCCAGGACTTCTCCGTCAAGGGCGGCACCCTCGGCACCGCCGAAGGCGAGAAGATCTGCCGACTGATGGACATGGCCATCGACCTCAAAGTGCCGATCGTGGCCATCGTGGACTCCGGCGGCGCCCGCATCCAGGAGGGCGTGGCCGCCCTGACCCAGTACGGTCGCATCTTCCGCAAGACTTGCGAGGCCAGCGGCTTCGTGCCCCAGCTGAGCCTGATTCTCGGCCCCTGCGCCGGCGGTGCCGTCTACTGCCCGGCCCTGACGGACCTCATCATCATGACCCGTGAGAACTCGAACATGTTCGTCACCGGACCGGACGTGGTCAAGGCCTCGACCGGCGAGACCATCTCCATGGCCGACCTCGGCGGCGGCGAAGTGCACAACCGGGTGTCCGGCGTGGCCCACTACCTCGGCGAGGACGAATCCGACGCCATCGACTATGCGCGCACCGTGCTCGCCTACCTGCCGTCCAACAGCGAAAGCAAGCCGCCGGTCTACGCCTACGCCGTCACCCGCGCCGAACGCGAGACCGCCAAGCGACTTGCCACCATCGTGCCCACCAACGAACGTCAGCCCTACGACATGCTCGAAGTGATTCGTTGCATCGTCGATTACGGCGAATTCGTGCAGGTGCAGGAACTGTTCGGCGCCTCCGCGCTCGTCGGCTTCGCCTGCATCGACGGCAAGCCGGTTGGCATCGTGGCGAACCAGCCGAACGTGCTCGCCGGCATCCTGGACGTCGACTCGTCCGAGAAAGTCGCCCGATTCGTACGTCTGTGTGACGCGTTCAACCTGCCCGTGGTCACCCTCGTGGATGTGCCCGGCTACAAGCCCGGCTCCGACCAGGAACACGCCGGCATCATCCGCCGCGGCGCCAAGGTGATTTACGCCTACGCCAACGCACAGGTACCGATGGTGACCGTGGTGTTGCGCAAGGCGTTCGGCGGCGCGTACATCGTGATGGGATCCAAGGCCATCGGCGCGGACCTGAACTTCGCGTGGCCCTCCTCCCAGATCGCGGTGCTCGGTGCGGCCGGCGCGGTGAACATCATCCACCGCCACGACCTGGCCAAGGCCAAGGCCTCCGGACAGGACGTCGATGCACTGCGGGCCAAGTACATCAAGGAGTACGAGACCAGCACCGTCAACGCGAACCTGTCACTGGAAATCGGGCAGATCGACGGCATGATCGACCCCGAACAGACCCGTGAGGTGATTGTCGAATCGCTGGCCACGCTCGCCACCAAGCGGCGCGTCAAGCGCACCACCAAACACCACGGCAACCAGCCCCTCTGATTTTTGAAGACGTCAACCAAACACAAGTAAGGAAAGCAATGACCACCTTCTTCCTCAATCGCCTAGCCGCCGAGCCCCATGCGCTCGCCTTCGCCGGCCAGTCCACCCCGTGGCCGGTAGCCCTGGCAGACCAGACCACCGATCCCAGCCTTGACGAGGCCCTGCGCGGCCACGTCGCCGCAGCCGGCCGACTGCTCACCCCGGTCGCCGCCGACCTGCTGGCCACCACCGGCCGTCCGGTCGACCTGTTCGGCTTCGCCCCGAACCCGGCACGCCTCGGCGCCGCAGCCGACGCCACCGCGTCCGTGGAAGGCGTGGCACTGACCCAGCTCGGCGCCCTGCTCGACCTCGAACACCTCGGCTACAGCGTGGCCCAGGCCAAGCCGCTCGCAGTGCTCGGCCACTCCCAGGGCGTGCTCGCCGTGCACATGACCCGCGCCATCGAGGCCGCCGGCTCCATCGAGGCCGCCGGCACCACGCTTGACGAGATTCTGGCCGTGGCCGCCCTGATCGGCGCCGCCGGAACCCGCCGCGTGCGCGAACTGGGCCTGAACCCCAAGTACGGCGAAGCCAGCCCGATGCTCTCCGTCAAGGGCGCCACCCGCGCCCAGGTTGAGGCGCTGGTGGCCCGCGTCAACAACGCTCGCGGCCCGATCTCCATCGCCGTCACCAACTCCGACAACCACCACGTGCTGTCCGGCTACCCGGAAGACCTGGCCGCTTTCGCCCTCGAAGCCGAGCGCGAACACCAGCATCAGGCCAAGCTGCGCGAGCAGAAGCTCCACGGCGGCACCGTGTTCAACCCGACCCTCGAATACCTTGAGGTCACCCTGCCCTTCCACTCGCCGCTCATGGCCGACGCCGTCGAACAGACCGTGGCCTGGGCCGGCGCCTGCGGCTTCGACCAGAAGCGCACCCGTGCACTCGCCGAGGAAGTGCTCCTGAACCACGTGGACTGGAACGCCCGCGTCAAGGCGCTGTTCGACGACGCCGACCCGTCCAAGCTGTGGATCGTGGACCTCGGCCCCGGCAACACGCTCGGCAAGCTGATCGGCAACGTGGTGCAGGGCACCGGCATCGGCGTGGTCGAAGCCACCACGCTGGCCGAGCGCTCCACGCTCTCCATGCTGGAAAGCGAGCCTGAGCGCACCCAGAACTGGAAGGCATTCGCCCCGCGCGTCATCAACACCCCGGCCGGCGCCAAGCTGGTCACCAAGTTCTCCAAGCTCACCGGCAAGCCGCCGGTACTGCTGCCCGGCATGACCCCCACCACCGTGGAACCGGAAATCGTGGCCGCCGCGGCCAACGCCGGTTACTGGGCCGAGCTCGCCGGCGGCGGCCAGGTGACCGCCGAAGTGTTCGACCGCCACATCGCCGCCCTCGAAGACGAGCTGGAGGAAGGCCGCACGGTCGAATTCAACGCGATGTTCATGGACCGTTACCTGTGGAACCTGCAGTTCGGCTCCTCCCGCATCGTGCCCAAGAAGCGTGCTTCCGGCGCGCCGATCGACGGCGTGGTCGTCTCCGCCGGCATCCCCGAGCTGGACGAAGCCGTGGCCCTGATCGAGTCGCTGCAGGCGGACGGTCTGCCGTACGTGAGTTTCAAGCCCGGCACCGTGGACCAGATTCGCCAGGTCGTGCGCATCGCCAAGGCCGTGTCCCCCACCACCATCATGGTTCAGGTCGAGGGCGGTGAAGCCGGCGGCCACCACAGCTGGGAAGCGCTGGACGACCTGCTTGCCGCCACCTACGCCGAAGTGCGCGCCTGCGACAACCTCGTGCTGGTCGCCGGCGGCGGCATCGGCACCCCCGAACGCGCGGCCGACTACATTTCCGGCCAGTGGGCCCACGCCTACGGCCTGCCCGACATGCCGGTCGACGGCGTGCTTATCGGTACCGCCGCGATGACCGCCAAGGAGGCTCACACCAGCCCCGAAGTCAAGCAGCTGCTCGTCAAGACGCCCGGTATTCCGGCCGACGCCAAGTCCGACGACGTGTTCGCCCCGCAGGCCGCCCACTGGGTGCCGTCCGGCAAGTCCGTCGGTGGCATGTCCTCCGGCCTGAGCCACCTGCACGCCGACATTTACGAGCTCGAGAACGACTCCGCCGAATGCGGCCGTCTGCTCGTGCGCGTCATGAAGCACCCCGAAGAGCTCGACTCCCGCCGCAAGGAAATCATCGAAGCCCTGAACAAGACCGCCAAGCCTTACTTCGGCGACCTGGCCTCCATGACCTACCTTGAGTGGGCGCGGCGCTTCGCCGAACTCGCCTTCCCGTGGGTCGACCCGACTTACGCCGACCGCTTCCAGCACCTGCTGCAGCGCATCGAAGCCCGTGTGAACGACACGGACTCCGGCGAATTCACCTCCAAGTTGTTCGCCGCTGATGGCGTTTCTGCTGAAGAGGCAGCTGCCGCTGGCCTGCTGACCCACGACGACATTCTCGCCGACCCGGCCCCCGCGCTCGAAAAGCTCGCACTGGCCTACCCGCAGACCGCCGAACTCAAGGTGGTCCCGACCGACGTGGCTTGGTTCCCGGTGCTCGTGCGCGAATACCCCAAGCCCATGCCGTTCGTACCCGTCATCGACAACGACCTGCTGCGTTGGTGGGGTCAGGACCAGCTCTGGCAGTCCGAAGACCAGCGCTACTCCGCCGATTCCGTGCGTGCCATCCCCGGCCCGATCTCCGTTGCCGGCATCACCACCATCGACGAGCCGATCGCCGACATCCTCGGCCGCTTCGAAACCGCCGCCATCAAGCGCGTGCAGGACGAACAGCAGGCCGCCGATGCCGCTGAGAACGACGATTTCGCCGCACTCGGCGAGGCCACCAGCGCCGAGGACTTCATCCGCAAGTCCCCGAACATCTCCTGGGTCGGCCACATCACCGACAACCCCGCCTACGGCACCGCCCTGGGCGACCAGTACTACGAGATCCGCGCGTTTGACGCCGCGGCCGGCAAGTACGATCTGGACATCCACCTCGACACCTACTGGGACAACGACCCGGACGGCGGCACCTCCAAGCACGCCGTGCGCGATATCGTCATCCCGCTCATCGTGGAAGGCACCGAGCCCGGCCGTGTGCCGGTCGTGGACCGCGAACGCCTGATTCCGGACGTCTACGCGATGCTCGCCGCCACCGCAGGCATCGGCAACACCGCCATCACCGGCGACAAGCTCACCGAGATGCCGCAGCTTGACGGCAAGACCTCTGACGAGCGTCCGTTTGCTACCGCCACCGCCGCCTACACCCTCTCCGCCAACCTCGGCTTCGACCACGAAGCGGCCACCGGCGCCGCTCTGCCGACGACCCTGCAGCCCAGCCGCATCGCTCCCGATGCGCTGGTCGGCCCGGCCTGGCCGGCGATTTACACGGCGCTCGGCTCCGTGTACGTCAAGGGCTACCCGGTGATTGAAGGCCTGCTCAACGCCGTTCACCTCGACCACCTCATCGAACTTGAGGTGAACGAGGAGGACCTGCTTAAGCACACCGGTGAAACCATCACCCTGAAGTCTTGGGCTGAGGATTACTTCGAGTCCGCCTCCGGCCGCGTGGTCACCATCCACGTGACCCACACCGCTGCCGACGGCACGCTGCTTGCCCGCGAAACCGAGCGTTTCGCGATTCGCGGCCGCGTCTACTCCGATGCTTTGCCGGCAGACGCCCCCGAGTTCGGCGACGCCGAGCACGAGGAGATCGCGCCCACGCCGCGCCGTCTGCTGCGCCGCGTGAAGGTCGTCGCCCCACACGACATGACCGCCTTCGCCCGCACTTCCGGCGACTTCAACCCGATCCACACCTCCACTCGTGGCGCTCGCATCTCCGGTTTGGCCGCTCCGCTTGTGCACGGCATGTGGCTGTCCGCCACCGCCCAGCACGCCGTGCAGGCGCTGGACGAGAAGGGTGCCCACTACGAGATTGCCGGCTGGACCTACAACATGTACGGCATGGTTCAGCTTGACGACACCGTCGAAATCTCCGTCGAGCGCGTCGGCAAGGTGCGCCACGGCGGCATGACCCTCGAAGTCACCTGCCGTATCGACGGCCAGCTCGTCTCCCGCGGCACCGCACTGGTCCGCGCGCCGCGCGCCGCCTTCGTCTACCCCGGCCAGGGCATCCAGAAGCAGGGCATGGTTCTGGACGAGCGTGCCAAGTCCGCCGCCGCCCGCGACGTGTGGGAGCGCGCCGACAAGCTCACCCGCTCCAAGCTCGGCTTCTCGATCCTGGGCCTCGTGCGCGATAACCCGAAGGAGCTCACCGCCAACGGCGTGACCTATCGCCACCCCGAAGGCCTGCTCAACCTGACGCAGTTCACGCAGGTGGCGCTCGCCACCGTGGCCTTCGCCCAGACCGCTCGTCTGCGCGAAGCCGGCGCCGACATCTGGCCCGCCTACTTCGCCGGCCACTCGCTCGGCGAATACAACGCGCTGTCCGCGTTCGCCGACGTGATTCCGCTGGAAACCGTGCTGGAGCTCGTGTTCCACCGTGGTTCCACCATGCACCACCTCATCGAGCGTGACGCACAGGGTCGCTCCAACTACCGCATGGGTGCCCTGCGCCCGAACCAGTTCGGTGTGGACGACGCGCACGTCAAGGAATACGTGGAATCCGTGGCCAAGGCGTCCGGCGAATTCCTGGAGATCGTGAACTACAACCTCGCCGGCCAGCAGTACGCCATCGCCGGTACGATCGCCGGACTCAAGGCTCTGAAGGCCGATTCCGCCCGCCGCGTGGCCGCATTCGGTGGCAAGCCCGCGTTCATGCTGGTGCCCGGCATCGATGTGCCGTTCCACTCCACACTGCTGCGCAAGGGCGTGCCGGAATTCCGCGACAAGCTCGACGCGCTGCTTCCCGCTTACATCGACTACCGTGGCCGTCTGGTGGACCGCTACATCCCGAACCTGGTGGCCACCCCGTTCGAGATGACCAAGGAATTCGCCGCCAAGATCCTCGAAGTCGTGCCGTCCGAGCGTATCAAGGCCGCGCTCGACGACCCGGCCGTGTGGGATTCCTACGCCGATGACGACCAGAAGCTCGGCCGTCTGCTCTTGACCGAACTGCTCTCCTGGCAGTTCGCCTCCCCGGTGCGTTGGATTGAAACCCAGGCGCTGCTCTTCGGTCAGCGCGAACAGGGCGGCCTCGGCGTGGAAGAATACGTCGAAGTCGGCCTCGGCAACGCCCCGACCCTGGCCAACCTCGGTGCCAAGACCCTGCATCTGCCCGAGTTCGCCGGCAACGATACGGTCGTCTACAACGTCGGCCGCGATGAAGGCCGCGTCTACATGACCGACACCGATTCGCTGGTTCCCGACGATGAGCCGGAAGAGGCTGCGGCCTCGGCCCCGGTCGAAACCGCTCCTGCCGGTGGTTCCGCCGTTGCCGAGCTCGGTTCCGGTGCCGCTCCGGCAAATGCCGTGACTGAGGCTGCTCAGACAACGGATGGCTCCGTCGCCGGACAGTCCACTGGACTGTCCGACTCCTCGCGCGGCCTGCAATCAGGGCAGGCCGCGGCTGGCGCACCGTCCGGTGCCGCCGTCGCCGACCTGCCCTTCAAGGCTTCCGATGCCATCGGCGTGCTCATGGCCTACTCCGCCAAGGTGCGTCTCGACCAGATCGGCAGCAACGACACCACCGACACCCTGACCAACGGTGTCTCTTCTCGCCGCAACCAGCTGCTCATGGACATCAGCTCCGAGCTGGGAGTCGCCAGCGTGGACGGTGCTGCTGAAGCGACGCTCGACAAGCTCGCCCAAATCGTCAACAAGGCCGCCCCGAACTACAAGCCGTTCGGTGCCGTGCTATCCGAGGCGCTGCGCGACCGCCTGCGCTCGCTGTTCGGTGCCGCCGGCGTCAAGCAGCAGTACATCCGCGACCGCGTGACCAACGTATGGCAGCTCGGTGAAGGTTGGGTGGCCAGCGTGCTCGCCACACTGCTGCTCGACACTCGCGAGGGTGCCAGCTCCCGTGGCGGCGACCTGGCCAAGCTGCCCACCGCCGCCGTGCAGAACAAGCCGGAAGCCGACAAGCTGATTGATGCGGCCGTTGAGGTCGTCGCCCAGCTCAAGGGTGTTGCCGTGGCCCTGCCGTCCGCCGGTGGTGCCGCTGGTGGCGCTGTGGTCGATTCCGCCGCGCTCGACGCCTTCGCCGAGAAGGTCACCGGTTCCAACGGCGTGCTCGCCGCCACCGCCCGCTTCGTGCTGAACGAGCTCGGCGTGGCCGCTCCGGCTCCGGAAGAATCCGAGGACGAGAACGCCGCCGTCGTGGCCGCGGTTGAAGCCGAACTTGGCTCCGACTGGCCCAAGCAGGTCGCTCCGCGCTTCGACGCCAACAAGGCCATCCTCTTCGATGATCGGTGGGCCTCCGCCCGTGAAGACCTCGCCCGCGCCTACTACGACAACGATCCCGCCGCCTTGAACGGCAGCTTCATCGGCCTTGGCAAGACCATCGCCGCCGAAGCCCAGTGGTTCGCCAACGAGTCGGAGAGCGAAGAACTCAAGGCCGCCTTCCAGAAGGCCGGCTCCGAGGCCCTCGAACAGGTTGCGTCCAACAAGAACGCCTCCCGTTACGCGAATGATATCGCCATCGTCACCGGCGTGAGCCCGAACTCGATTGCCGCTCAGGTGGTCGAAGGCCTGCTCGCAGGCGGTGCCACTGTGGTGGCCACCTCGCACAGCTTCAAGCCGTCCATTAAGGCTTGGGCTAAGCAGGCCTACCGCGAGCACGCTACCGGCAACGCCAAGCTGTGGCTGGTTCCGGCCAACCTCTCCAGCTACCGCGACGTCGACGCACTGGTCGACTGGGTGGGCCACGAGCAGAAGAAGACCTCCGGTGCTACCACCACGATTCTGAAGCCCGCGTGGGAGCCGACTCTGTTCTTCCCGTTCGCCGCTCCGCCGGTCCATGGCACGCTCGCCGACTCCGGCGACCTGTTCGAATCGCAGGCCCGACTGATGCTGTGGGGCGTGGAACGCGCCATCGCCGGCTTCAGCCACATCGGTGCCGACACCAACGTGCAGCACAAGCTCCACGTGGTGCTGCCCGGTTCCCCGAACCGCGGCGTATTCGGCGGCGACGGTGCCTACGGCGAAGTCAAGAGCGCCTTTGACGCCATCGTCAACCGTGCCCGCGCTGAAAAGGTGTGGTCGAGCCGCGTCACCTTCGCTCACCCGAAGATCGGCTGGGTGCGTGGCACCGGCCTGATGGTCGGTAACGACCCGCTGGTCGCCGTCGTTGAGCGTCACGGCATCCGCACCTACTCCACCGCACAGATTGCGGCCAAGCTGCTCGACCTGTGCACTGCCGAATCGCGCGAGCAGGCCCTCAAGGCCCCGCTCGATGTGGACCTGACCGGTGGCCTCGGCTCCGAGCCCATCGACATCAAGGCCCTGCGTGCGGAGGCCATGGCCGACGCCGAGAAGGAAGCTGCTGCGGCCTCGTCTCAGGAAACGGATGGCTCCGTCGCCGGAAAGTCCACTGGACTGTCCGACTCCTCGCGTGGGCAGCAAATCAAGGCGCTGCCCACACCGATCGTCACCAAGCAGGCTCCGGTCGACTTGAACGATTGGACCAACGTCACTGCCAAGCCGGAAGACGAAATCGTCATCGTTTCCGTCGGTGAGCTGGGCCCGTGGGGCTCCGGTCGTACGCGCGCCCAGGCCGAACTCGGCATCCACTCGGACGGCACCGTCGACCTGAGCGCCGGCGCAGTGCTCGAACTTGCGTGGAACATGGGCCTGCTGACTTGGGCCGACAGCCCGAAGCCCGGCTGGTACGACACCGACGGCAACCTCGTGCCCGAAGAGGACATCGCCGAGCGCTACCACGACGAGGTCGTGGCCCGCTCCGGCATCCGCCCGTTCGAGGAAGGCATGGGCAACGACTACAAGGACGGTGCTGACGAAGAGGAAGCCGAGGTCTTCCTCGACCACGACGTCACCTTCTCTGTGCCCACCCGCGAAGTCGCCACCGAATACGTCAAGCTGGACGAGGCTCACACCACCATCGCCCCGGATGAGGAATCCGGCGAATGGAACGTGACCCGCCACGCCGGCTCGATGATCCGCGTGCCGCGCCGCGCCACCATGACCCGCACAGTCGGCGGCCAGTTCCCGAAGGGCTTCGACCCGACCCGATGGGGCATTCCCGCCTCGATGGTCGGCGACGTCGACAAGATCGCCCTGTGGAACATCGTCACCACTGTGGACGCCTACCTGGGCGCCGGCTTCACCCCGGCCGAAATCCTCGAGTCCATCCACCCCTCGCTGGTGGCTTCGACCCAGGGCACCGGCTTCGGCGGCATGATGTCGATGCGCAAGCTGTACCTCGACCGCTTCCTCAACCACGAGATCCCGACCGACATCCTGCAGGAAGCCCTGCCGAACGTGGTCGCGGCTCACGTGATGCAGTCCTACATCGGCGGTTACGGCAACATGATCCAGCCCGTCTCCGCCTGCGCCACCGCGGCCGTCTCCCTTGAAGAGGGCGTCGACAAGATCGCCCTAGGCAAGGCCGATTTCGTGGTCACCGGCGCGATCGACGACATCGGCGTGGAATCCGTGATCGGCTTCGGCAACATGAACGCCACCGCCAACTCGGAGGAAATGTACGGCAAGGGCATCGACGCGCGCTTCTTCAGCCGCGCGAACGATCGTCGCCGTGGCGGCTTCCTGGAATCCCAGGGCGGCGGCACGATCCTCGTGACCCGCGGTGACATCGCCGAAAAGCTCGGCCTGCCGGTCGCGGCCGTGGTCGGCTTCATCCACTCCTACGCGGATGGTGCCCACACCTCGATCCCGGCTCCGGGCCTCGGTGCCCTGGCTGCCGGCCTCGGTGGCAAGGACTCCAAGCTCGTGCACGACCTGGCTAAGCTCGGCGTCTCAGCCGACGACATCGCCGTGGTCTCCAAGCACGACACGTCCACCAACGCCAACGACCCGAACGAATCCGAGCTGCACAACACGCTGGCCCACGCCATCGGCCGCACCGACGGCAACCCGCTGTTCGTGATCTCGCAGAAGACGCTTACCGGCCACGCCAAGGGTGGTGCCTGCATCTTCCAGGTCAACGGTCTGACGCAGCTGTTCAAGTCCGGCGTGATTCCGGCGAACGCAGCGCTCGATTGCGTGGATCCGAAGCTCCAGCGCGACGACCACATGGTCTGGGTTAGGAAGCCCCTGCGCATCGGCGGTGGCGAGGACGAGTTCGGTCGCGAGACCGCTGGTCGCCCGGTCAAGGCCGGTCTGGCCACCTCGCTCGGCTTCGGACATGTTTCCGGCTTCGTGGCCCTGGTTCATCCGGGTGCCTTCGAAGCGGCCGTGGCCAAGGCCGATGGCGAGGCCGCGCTGGAAGCCTGGCGTGAGCGTGCCAACGCCCGCCTGGCCGCCGGCCAGCGTCACCTCGAGGAAGGCATGATGGGTCGCGCCGCGCTCTACGAGCCGATCGACAACCGTCGCTTCCGCGAGGATCACCGTGGCTACGACCACCACGAGGTCGAAAAGGCGATGCTCCTCAACCCGGACGCCCGCCTCGGTGCCGACGGCTACTACGAGGCCTGATTCCTCTGGCTCCCCTCGGTTGATGGGAGCCAGTAGCGCACCGGATCTCGGCTCCCCTCTTTGAGGGGAGCTCCCGCGAAGCGGGTGAGGGGAGTTTCCCCTGGAGCTTTCTCGCTGGCACAAACTCAGTGAGAGAAATATGCAGAACATACGAAAGCCCCTCCCTCGGAGTGGGCTTTCTGCGTTTCAAGGGGCTGATTTGGTATTCGCCGGAGGTCTACTTCCGTTTCAAGGGGCTGTTACCCAAGTAGACAAGGCGTAAAAACGGCGGAATGGCGTTGGCGTTATGCTGCGGATACTCGTGGTATGGAGGATGACCAGCCCCTTGAAACGGAAGTAGACCTCCGGAACGGTCAAAATCCGCCCCTCGAAACGGAGATAGACCTTCGGGGCGGGGCGCGGATGTTTTTTTGGACGGCTAGGCAGCCAGCCCAAGATGTTTGCGGTATTGCGCGAGGTCATCCAGCATAGTGAATCTTTTCCCCCTGAAATGGAAATCAGGCCCCAATTCTGATGAGGTGTAGAGATTACGCGCGAAGCGGTACACAATAGGAAGCATGAATACTTGTGGTTTGGGGCATGACGTGGTGGATGTGGCCGCATTCGCCGAACAGTTGGCGGAGCCGGGGTCTCGCATGCGTGCGCTGTTCTCCGTGCGTGAGGTGCGGCAGGCATCCGACCGCGCGCGCCAGAAGAATGACGGGGAGGCCGTCCATCTGGCCGCCAAATGGGCGGGCAAGGAGGCGTTCCTCAAAGCCTGGTGCGATTATCTTGGCGATGCCCCCTATCCGTTCACGCTTGATAATTTCCCGTGGCCTGAAATCGAGATCTTGGACGATTCCCGTGGTGTGCCGCATGTGTCTCTGGGTAAGGGGGCGGCGTCAGTCTTCCAAACTGATTACGCGAATTCGGCTGCCGGCGCTCGCTATTCCTCTGCTTATTCCTCTGCTTCCGATAACGGGCCTTATGCAGTGATGCAGGAGCGGCGGAATGCGCGTTCGGCGCAGCGCTCGACTATCGGTGCGGGGTCGATGCCGCATATCCATATTTCCCTGAGCCACGATGGTTCGATTGCCTCCGCGGTGGTGACGATTTCTGTGGAATAGCGCCCGAGGCCCCCGAGTGCTACATGCTGTACAACGTCTCCATCATGGTTAACCTGTGGGGCGCGCTCACCAGCCGCGACGTGCGCCTGCTCAAGAACCAGATCGACAAGCTCGACTCGCTGCCCGAAAACTGCTGGTTCGTGATTCTGAATGCGATGGGCGCCGACCTCCAACCATACGAGTCCCAGCTCATCCATTTGTGATTTCGACGGTTTCCAGCTCCCCTCTTTGAGGGGAGCTGTCGCCGTAGGCGACTGAGGGGAGTCCTCGGCAAAGCCGCAATCCATCAACTAGATTTGCTGGTCCTGCTGCAGCCACACGCGTTTGCCATCCCCGAAGAAATATGTATAATAACTCAAGTCGCCAAAAGCGACGCTTAACGCGGATGTAGCTCAATGGTAGAGCCTCAGTCTTCCAAACTGATTACGCGGGTTCGATTCCCGTCATCCGCTCCACTATATAGGTTTGTGGCTAGGGTACTACCCACAACATTGCCCGTAACACCACCGCCCGCAACAGAACACGGCCTTGGTGAGTCGTATGTTTGCGTTCACAGAAATTGCATGTAGTATGTCTCCGTGTATGCGTAGCGGTATGTGATACTGCACACATGCGGAGCAGTGGCATACTGACGGTCGTCAGTAACTCCGGCCCCCGCGCAGCGGCGGCAAATCCGCCTCAGTTCCCAGATGGTGGGACCGGCACGCCCCGTCGAGAAGAAAAGTGCGTTATCGCAGGGTGGATGACGAGGGTGCCACTTTTCAAAAATTCCAAGGTTCTTTTCAGTGTCGGGTAAAAAATTCCCTCTACCCGGGTGTACGCATTCGTGCTTTTTGCTTAATACCGTAACGCCTTATAAGCGTAACGCCGGGTTTTGTCGTACGTGATCGTAAGAGACAGGCAAGGTTATGAAGAGAATTGCAGAATGGTTCGCAGCGGTAGGGGCCGCGGCGGGCAGGAAAGGCAAACGGTTAGTGGCGATCGTTGCCGCCGTGGCGATGCTCGGTGGCGTCGCCGGTGTGAGCGCGACCGCCATGGCGGACGATGGGAATGCCTCCACGACACAATCGCAGACCACCGATGAGAAGGCGGCCGCCAGCGCGCCTGCTCCTCTTTCCACCGAGGGAACAAACGGCGTGCCGGATGATCCGACGTTGTCTGCTCCGGCCCGCGAGAAGACCGTTACCGCCAATGAAGACGGCACGTACACGGTGGCGTTGAACGTCACCGGTGCGAAGAGCGCGGGTACGGGCGAGATCGTGACGAACCAGCCACTCGACATCGTGCTGGTGTTGGATGTGTCCGGTTCGATGGCCGAAAAGATCGCTAGCGGTTGGAACCAGCCTACGAAGATTGACTCGCTCAAGACCGCGGTCAATAAATTCATCAATGCGACGGCTGCAGAGAACGCGAAGATTACCGACCAGAGCCAGCGGAACCGCATCGCCCTGGTGAAGTTCGCCGGCACCGAGAAGACCAGCGTCGGCAATGACTTTTACCGCGAAGGCTGGTCCTCCTACAACTACACGCAGATCGTCAGCAACCTGACGTACGACGTCTCCGGACTGACGAGCACGGTTAACGGCCTGAGCGCGTCCGGCGCGACCTCCGCCGACTACGCCTTCAACCGCGCCCAGGCGGCGCTAACGTATCAGCCTCGCGCCAACGCGAAGAAGGTCGTCATCTTCTTCACCGACGGCGAGCCGAACCACGGCAGCGGGTTTGACCCCACCGTCGCCGCCACCGCGGTGAACAAGGCGAAGAGCCTGAAGGACGCCGGGACGACCATCTACTCGATCGGCGTCGTCAGCGGTGCCAACCCCGGCGACACCTCGAGCAACCTGAACAAGTACATGCACGGCATCTCCAGCAACTACCCGGATGCCACTGCAACGAGCAGTGAGCATTTGTGGGGAAAGTCTTGGAACGCCAACCTCGGTGACCGCGCCGAGACCAGCAGCTACTACAAGGCCGCCACGGATGCCGGCCAGCTGAACAACATCTTCGAGTCCATTTATCAGGAGATCACCAAGACGGCTGAGTATGCCGACGTGACGATTCACGACAGGCTGTCCAGCTGGGTCGTGAGCTCCGACAGCGCCTCCGAGAATGGAGAGCCCGCGGGCTTCACGTACACGAAGACCCGGAAAGGCCAGACCACGGCGTGGGCTGACGCCCCGGAGGCGACGGTTGCGGCTGATGGCACCGTGTCTTGGCCGGTCACGTCCAACGACGACACGCTTGAGGACGGCGTCACCTACACGGTGAGCTTCAATGTCAAGCCGACGCAGGCTGCGTTCGACGAGGCTGTTAAGAACCACAAGGACGATGCCAATGCCTCCGGCGACAACAACTTCTACACGAACGACAACTCCAGCGCCACTGTCGACTACAAGACCGTGGTGACCTCCTCGCAGGGCGGCACGACGACGAGCGATCCGCAGACCGCCGCCTACCCGCAGAAGCCGACCATCACCCTTCCGGTCTCCAAGATTACGGTGACGAAGACTTGGTCCGACGACAACGAGAATCACGCGAATGATTCCGTGCAGGTCCAGCTCAAGCAGGACGGCGAGGATTATGCCAACGGTTCAGCAACTCTGAATGCCGCCGGCAACTGGACTCACGAGTTCACGGTGCCTGCCGGCCCTGAGGGGCACACATACTCGGTTTCCGAGGTCAAGGTTGAAGGCTATGACTCCAAGGTTGATAAGACTGACCTCAAGCTACAAGGTTTGACCGCACAATCCGGTGCCTTCACGGTAACCAACACGCCTTCTTACGTGACCTTGCCCGCTTCGGATGTCAAGGTGACGAAGGTTGTGCAGGGACATGCTGCTAATTCGGACTTCGGCTTCAACCTGAAGTGCGTGGATAGCACGGATGCGAATGCTGGTAAGTGCGCTGACGTTACCGGCTTGGCCAACAATGGACTGACTACGACTGTGTCCAAGGACGAATTGACTGCTAGCGGCGCGAGCGCGACGGTTGGCTTCGGCAATGGGGACCTGAAGTTCAGGGTTCCGACCGGTGCTGACAATTTGGTCTACACGTTCGAGGCTTCGGAGGACACCGAAAAGCCTGCTGCCGGTTGGAAGTATGACAACGATAAGGTGACCGTCAAGGTCACGGTCTCCAGGACGGATGCCGTTGTCTCTTACGAGTACGGCGAGAACGATTCCGACCGAACGAATACGGAGTCGGCACAGTTCACGAACAAGTATGTGGCTATCTCCAGTCTGCCGCTGACCGGTGGCACGACTGGTCGTGACTGGATGGTGTTCGGCGGTGGCCTGGGCCTGCTGGCCCTGCTGGCTGCTGCGGGCTACACGGTCTGGCGTAAGCGTCAGCTGGTCTGATTTCAAGAAACTTGAGGTGGTTTTGGCTCCTCTCGCTGAGGGGAGCTGGCCGCCGAAGGCGGACTGAGGGGAGTCAATGAAGGCTTCCCTCCCCGAAAAAAACAATAAGGATTTGCGGATCGCGGAGGCCCCGCTGTGGGGTTGCAGCCTCCGCGATTGCAAGAAAACAATCACAATAAGGAAGAGAGGGTTTCTCATGAAGTTGAGGAAGCTTTTCGCGGGTGCCGCTGCTGCGGCCACCCTGCTCGGTGGCATGGCCTTCGGCGCCACCACCGCCAACGCGGCTGAGGCCAACATCTCCAGCACGACTATCACAGTCAACGCCACGGATGCAAACCAGTTCTACACCAAGCCGGTTGACACCGCTGACCTGCAGGCTAACCTGCGCATGTTCAAGTACGTTGAGCTCGCCAAGTATGTGTCTGATGGCAACACTGGCGTTGAGCTGGAGGGTTTGGTCTCCGGTGAGGCAGTGGATGCTGCTTTCGCTGCTGCTGGTTACAACGACCAGACCAAGGGTGATTCCCTGAACGAGTGGGCCTGGCTGGGCAACACTACCCTGACCGCCGCGCAGACCACCGCTTTTGTGAACGCGCTTAAGGATCTGGCTGTCACGGACATTACCCCGACGGCTTCTAACGGTGGCAAGACCCAGACCTTCACCTTCGCTGAGGGTGGTCTGTACTTGATTGTCGACCAGAGTGGAAAGCTGGTCGTCGAAGATAATGACACTCACAAGCTCGTGTGGAATGGCAATGCTCCGATTCTCGCTGGCACTGCTATCACGGTCGCCGCGCCGTCCGTGAACAACGCCACTGGCGTTCTCGCCGCTGCCGGCGTTGTCGACCTGAAGAGCAGCAAGGAAGAAACCACCAAGGCTGGTGCCGTGACTTGGCAGAAAGTCGACAAGAACGCTGCTGCTCTGACTGGTGCTGAGTTCCAAGTGTACGAAGGCGATGTTAGCGGTCTGTCCGCTGACGAGCTCAAAGCGAAGACTCCGCTTAAGTTCAATGGCTCTAACGGTGCGTATTCTCTGCCGACCGCCAATGCTGATGGCACTTACCCTGAAGGCGCCACGGACACACTGCAATCCAACGCTGAGGGTAAGTACACTCTGAACGGTCTTAAGCTCAACACCACCTACACCGTGATTGAGACGAAGGTCCCGACTGGCTACAACGGCACCTTCGTTGGCAAGTTCACGATCACTACCGGTGCAACCGCAGATGCTGCTGCCACCTTCGCTGGTAAGGATGCCTGGAACCTGTCCAAGGACAACAAGGGCACCTTCCAGGTCACCAACGTCAAGAACATCACCCAGCTGCCGCTCACCGGTGCCGCCGGAACCATGCTGTTCTCCGTGATCGGTCTGCTGATCGCGGGTGCCGCGGTGACCGTGTTCGTCAAGTCCCGTTCCACCAAGCGCGCTCTCAACGCGTGAGCTTGACTGCTGCTTATGACTGAGCAGCTATAACAATGGCCGATCTGATTATTCAGATCGGCCATTTGTCATATTGGCGGCATCTCAGACGGATGACTTGTGGACCATCTCCGAATCTTATGGGCAATGTATGGCATTTTGATTTGAATGTAATGGGGCCGGGCATCGAAAATAACTTGTGTTTCACCACAACAAACGTTTCACGCAGGCTCGGTAACAATCGCCAAGCGAACACAATCGTAGGGGAGGTGAAGGATGGGCCTGTATACCCCATTCGTGGGCCGATTATCGTTCAGTTGCCGTCCAGCCACTACTCAGGCTCCACTTAAACGGGGATAAAAACGACCCTACTAGGGGTTAGGCATGTCCGAATTATAAGTATTACTATCCCGAACTATGGCATGCACCCCATAATCAAGGGGGTGTGCAATGAGCCTTCCAGCGAGTGTAAGGGACGAGGATGACCAGTGGTGGAGGAACTTTTAGCCCCGAGGAGATCAAGTATCTGAAGTCGTTGCCGGCAGTGGCGGAAGCCACGGCGAAGCGCATCACCTATACCGATGATTTCAAGCGTTACTGTGTAGTCCACTACAACGAAGGTGCCTCACCCGTGCGCATGTTCCGTGAAGCCGGATTGGATCCGGCTCTAATCGGGTACAAGCGCATCGAACGTTGCCTTGCCCGCTGGCGTGAATCGCAAGACGAAATCCTGAACTCCGGCAATGCCAAAGCCGGCGTGGAAAATAAGCTGGGGGGGGGGCTTCAGATTCGGAGCTTTTCCGCTCGGGAGCCGCGGGCGCACCAAACATTCCGGAGAGTGCGCGAGCAGCGAGAGCTTGGCGCGACTCGGCGGAATCGTCACTTCCGGCTGCTACCGGCAGCGAATCCGATTTCCACGTATCGCCCGAACGTCGCGCCATCATCTTCCCCGTCTCCCGCAAAGAGCAGAACAATGACCTACGCGACTTGCTGATTTCGCAGCAGGTACGTCGTATCGACGAACTGGAGCGTCAGGTCGACATGCTCGAGGCCCTGCTGCACGGCAGGCGGCGTAAGGAACAGGCTGCCAATACGTTGCCTGAGGAACAGACGGATACAGCGGCGGACAAGTCGCCGGATGCAGACGGGCAGTAGCAGTAGCCTGTCTGTATCCAATCAGCGCGCGAAACCGCAGGGAGCATCAGGTACTTGCCCAACACGCACGCTAAGATAGGCATCGCAATAATCGGCATGGCAATACATGGCAATGAGCAGGTAATCGGCGAGGCGGTGCATGGAGCAGGAACCCAACGAGCAAGAACCTAACGAGGCGACGGAAATCGTAGGCGGCAAAGTAGAGACCGTCGAGGTTTCCAGGCACCCCGAGGCTTCCATACCCGAGACCGATTTGTCTTTGGCTGATATCGAGCGCCGTCGCTCCCATCCGTTGCGTTGGGCGTTGATTATTCTTGCCGTACTGTGCGCCATCATCGCGCCATACTGGTTCGGTCGCTCGCTGGCGGTGAATAATACTGACTCCATTGTGGCCGTGCTCGGGGGAGTGTCTCCGCAAGGTATCGCACTGGTCGGTTGGGTGGCCGTGGTGATCACGTACGTCGGATTGGCGATGGCGGTGGTCGTCTCGCCGTCCTGGCCATGGCTGATCGTGTTCGTGCTCGGGCTGGCCTGTGAGCAGTTCATCGCGGGACTCAGCATGCTCAATCTCAACTTCTGGTATTCCACGTACGTGGTCTACGGCAAGCAGGCCGGTCTGGCGAATGCCGCGAACCTCGGCATTATGGGGGCGGCGATCGGCATCGCCGTATATGCCCTGGTGTTTGTTGGTCTGCTGGTGATTATCCGGAAGACCTCGCCGCTGAACGTACTGACCAAAAGCTGGGCGAGTTTCATTCTGTACTTCGTGATTGAAACCATCGCCCTGCTCGTGGTGTTGTTTGGCGGATTACTCACCACTGTGTGAGCGCACGTGAGTCGCCGTACGTCGCTCAATACTCACCGCTCACTGCTCACCACCGCGCAAACCGTGTGCCCGATGTCTATTTAGAGGTGCAACACCCCCTGTTGGTCCTGCAATTATAGCAGTTCGTCGGCGAATGCCTCGGCGGGCCGGATTCAATTTGTAAGCGCAACGCTTGTGTTCGGGCTGGCTGCCTTCGATTGTAGCTTGGCGATCTCCTCGTCCCATACCTCGTTGGGCGTTTTGTAGCCGAGGAGCTTCATCGGGGTGTCGTTGATCTCACCGACGATCGCGTCGAGGTCCTCCTGGGCCAAGTCCCCGAACCCGGTTCCTTTGGGCAGATAGCGGCGGATCCTGCCGTTCCTGTTCTCGTTGCTGCCACGCTGCCAGGAACTGTACGGGTCGGCGAAGTACGTGAGCATGCCCAGCGCCTCGTCCACCAGCATGTGCAGGCTCGCCTCCGTGCCGTTGTCCCACGTGCGGTCGACGTGTATTTCGTCAAGTCGGTGTTTCGTGTTTAGTCATGTATTTTTTTCGGGTTTAG
>ERZ857972.673-NODE-673-length-28518-cov-13.247866_pt1 | contig 28518 bp, 40 predicted proteins | sample MGYA00519757_ERZ857972 | MGnify/ENA primary metagenome ERZ857972 (study PRJEB31778, sample SAMEA3449383) | human gut metagenome | biome: human gut; feature: human-associated habitat; material: faeces | place: United Kingdom | collected 2010/2012 ...
CGTCTTTCAGTGCCTTGTTCAGTTCTTCCTGACGGGCGGTATATTTCTCCAGCGGCGTCTGCAGCCGTTCGTAAGCCTTCTGCGCCTCTTCGGTATACTTCAGCTGTGACGACTCACGCTCAGCCCTGTCCCTTGCCGCCAGTTCACCGGCTTTTTCCATATCCGACTGCAGCGTTGCCGCTGCCAGACCCAGACGGGCATTTTCCCGGTCATCCCATGCGCCCTGAAGGTTGGCACGAAAAGAGGCGGTTTTTCCCCGGCGCTGGCTCCGGCTCTGGTACCACTGCCATTTTTTATCCGCCTCATCAAATGCCTTCTGTGCACTGGCGAGCATATCCGCTGAGGACTCAGGACGACCGATATCCAGAATGGCATCCCACATCGATTTGAATGCCTTCCCTGTTTTATCCGCCCAGGTCTCCAGTGTCCCCATGTTTTCTTTCAGGCGACGGGTCTGCTCATCAAAGCCTTTCGTGGCGATATCGTTCGCCGCCTGTAAGGCCCCGGCCTCGTCTCCGGAACGCTGCAGCTGTGCGACATACGCAATCTGCTCTGCCGTCACGTTACGGAACTGGCGCGCCATTGCAGTCAGCCCCGACGTCGGGTCGGTGGTCAGTTTTCCGAAAGCCTCTGCAACCTTGTCCACCTCCACACCGGATGCAGACGCAAAACGCGCGACACTCTGGTTGATGGCATCAAACTGTTCACCACCACGCACACCGGCATTCACCAGGGCTGCCAGTGACTCTCTCGCCTGGTTAAACGTCAGCCCTGCTGCCTGCCCGGCTCTGGAGAGCGTCAGCATACGATCGGCAGTCAGTCCGGACTGATTACCGGAAAGAACCAGGGTTTTATTAAACGCTGAAAGCGTGGAATCTCCCTGGTACCAGGCGTACACCAGCGCACCTGTCGCCACCGCCAGCGAGGTGACCCCGACCATCGGCAGGGTGATCGCACCGGCAAGCCCCCTGAACATGGGGATCATCCCGCCGAAGGAGTCCTTCACCTGACCGCCCTGTTGCAGCAGGATCAGCCACGGATTCTGACCACCGGCAAGCTGCGTGGCGATATCCGTAAACTGTGCGGGCAGGGTTCGCATGGCCGCTTTATACTGCCCGACGGAAATCCCGGCTTTTTGTGCAGCCAGCGCCTGACGGCTCAGCCCCTGCTCAACAGCAGCGGCCTGTTTCTTAAAAGACTGGCTGACACGCCCGGCCATCAAATCCGCAAGGTCACTGGTTTCACCCAGTTCTTTCTTTACCCGTGCAGCCTCTTCAGAAAAACGGGTTGAATCCAGTGTAAGAACAGCTGTCAGATCGGCAAAATTACCCGCCATAGCGTACACCTCCTGGAATTCCCTCAGACACCATCATCAGCATGGCTTCATCCTCTGTACTGCTCCGCATGTCATCACTGACCATAACGATTTCCTTCCCGTCAGCCCCAAAGCGGACACCACCAGAAAGACCTGCCGCTTTCCGCATCAGCATATCGTCCTCATCCGGCATCTCCGTCTGCTCATCATCACGTCGGGGTGCCAGCAGACTGAAATCAGAGGGATGCATATCCGGATCGCAAAAAAACAGGCTGAGTACAGCGTACGTCAGCCCGGAAAAATGCATATCCAGCTGGGTATCCTGAAAATAATGCGTGCGGTAAAAACGGTGCCAGTCGGCATATTCGGTGGATGTCATCCCGGCAAGCATGGCGCGCCAGTCGGGTCTCCCCATCTCACGCGCCAGTCTGAGGGCAAAGTTCAGCTCACCGTCGAAGACTTTCCCGCAGAAAAATCATCATCAGTCAGCGTGTTATTTTTCGCCACTTCAGTAATATCAGTATCCGGACGAACAGCTTCGATCATCCCGGACAGGCACAACACCACGTCTTCCGCCCGGGCAATGGCATCGGCAGGCCAGGTGGTGAGCACTTCCTGCTCTATCTTCATCACGGCCTCATTCATTGACGGTGACTGCGTTTTCTGTGGATGGTTATGCCACAGGGACATCGCCACCAGAAACGCGCCGGTTCTGACAAGATCTTCCACACTCACCTGCAGGTTGCCGCTGGCTTCAGCCTCTTCTGCCCGCCGTTTCAGGAGGGCAAGATGCTCAATACGCTGCAGCGCAGACAGCTCAGAAAGCGTGACGGATACACCGTTATATTCAAATTGTTCTGTTTTCAGGAACATCGCTTATCTCTCAGCTCTTTAGCCACCCGGCACATTATTAACGGTAATTTCAGCCACCGCAGAAAACTGACCATTACCGGAAATCACAGGGATGCTGACTTTTCCATCCTTAACCCCCGTCACAGTAATCGTCATATCTTTCACGCTAATGGTGGCTTTCGATGGATCGGCGGAAATCGCCCTGAATGTCTTATCCGTTGCATTTTCCGGTTCCACAGTAACGGTCAGGGTGGTTGTTTTCCCTTTTTCAACCGTACCTGTCGGCGTTACCTTAATCGCAGTGACCGGCGTAATTTTGCTGCGTTCTTCCGCTACAGAAGGTTTACCCACGTTAGTGACTTTCACCGTGCGGGTGATCACTTCTTTCGCCGTCACGGCCTTACCGATACTGCTGACCCAGCCACGAAACACATCCACCGTGCCATTCGGAAAACGGATTTTATAGGCCCGGACATCGCCGCTTTCAAACCAGCCTATAAGCCCTTTCTGACCTTCCTCTCCCGGTTTCCAGGCCAGCGTAAAACTGGTATCACCTGCAGATTTCTGTCCCTGCCCGGTCGCGGTCCAGTCCGCGTCTTCATCATCCAGGTAGTTATCATCGTAGGGTTCAGCCGTCATCTCGCCCGGCGTCAGATCCTTCACCTTAGCCAGTCGCTGCCAGTCATCGTCTGACAACGGGTTTGCATAAGCATCAGCCTTGCCGTTGTAAACCCACAGAGTGGTACCGGCACCTTTTACCGGCTCCAGGGGATTTGGTGTTGCCATATCGTCCTCACATCTCGTAGGTAATTTTCCACAGGAGATCTGCCGATCCCCACATCATAAACTCATCATCCCGGCGGTAGTCATACCCCTGAAGATTCATCTTCAGCAGTAACGCACTGAGGCCGGGAACCGCCTCCAGCGCAGGAAGGATTTTCTCTTCCATCCACATATCCAGTGCCGAGTCCGGTTCTTTTGCCCTGAGAAAAAATTCAATATGCAGTGTCGCCTCCCAGGTCCCCTCATCAACGAACTCGTCAGCAGCAGACGCATCAGTCAGGTAAACAGCAACAGCAGGCAGTTCCTGTTCATCAATAAAAACCGGGCGGCCGTCAAACCAGCTCACCCGCTCAGAAATATTGTCTTTCAGGGCAGACAGAACTGCCGCCCGTATTTCACGGTGTTTCATACACCCTCCCTGTCATTTTCTTTTCAGCACCAGGCGTAACTGATGCGTCATGGCTTTCATCATCTGCACTGGTAATTTTTCCCGGTACATCCGGTCCCGTTCACGTTCAAAGGTTTCTGCCAGCGGTCCGGCAGTCGGAATTTTCACCACTTCAATTGGCAGACGGTGGCGTTTCGGCCTCCCTTTGCTGTCAGCGCCGGTGGACGATGGTGCCCACGGCATACGCTGCATCACATGCCAGCGTCCGTTAGCCAGTCGGGTGATAAAGGCGTCCGGGATCCGTCTTTTCCCCACAATCAGCACACTGCCGCCCCCTTTCAGGGCCGCACGCTGTCCTTTCTTTCTCCGTTTTCTGCGGGAAAGTCGAACGCGGGCCTCCCCCAGTTTGATGGCAGGCAGGTTGCCGGTATTGATGTAAACCTTTGCATAAACCTTATCCGGTCGTGCCGGACTTAACCGGATGCGGGCACGGATAAGACGGCGGGGAACGGCCAGCTCCCTGGCAACTGAAGTGGCCGTTTTCGCAATGATGGCCCCCGCCACGCGGTTCAGTGTCGTGGCAGAGGCCCGGGGAACGGCACGGCGGTCAATTGCATCCAGATTTTTCATGGCCTGCGCCAGACCTTTTATTGCCATGCTCATTCCTGTTCGACAAAAATCCGGGGTTTACCGTTGTACGTGTCATAACGGGTCACCGTCAGTGTACGGCCATCAAACACAACAACATCATGACGGGCCGGACGGTACCGGGCTGAAAACACCACCAGTGACAACTGGCTGCCCGAAAGCGCCCCCATCTCCGCGGACTCTTCCTCCGGCATCACGTCATACACGACGCCGTTAATCTCCGCCTGTTTGCCCATCACCCGAACGGTCGCCCCGTCCATCCGGCAACACATTCGCGTAAACAGATCAGACATTGATTTTTACCGCCACAGTGGCGCTGTTTGCAGGAGCATTTTCCCAGGCTACCCCCGCGGCCACCGCACCCTCTGCAGCCAGCTGCACAACCCCGTCCTTCAGATAAACCACCGCGCCGGACTGAATGTCGTCAGCAGACTGTTTGGGCAGAAGGAACACGCCTTCGGCAAAACCGTCACCGGCATCACCGGCAGGAATATCGGTAATGGCCACGGCCACCATACTGCCGACCACCACCGCAGCACCGCTCAGGATGGTCTGATCTCCGGCATTCACCAGTTCAATGGTGGTACCGTCCTGTACAAAATTTTTCGCCATAATGCTGTTTCTCCGGACAGCCCCCTGTGGGGCTGTTTTTCAGGCATAAAAAAAGCCCTTTCGGGCAGTGATTGTGATAACTCGGTTATCAGGCCACCGACGAACGCACCAGCCCGCGCCAGTCAAGTGGTGCCACTCCGGCATCAATACGGATTTTTGTGGCAATGCCGTCAGTGGTGAAACCTTCCTGCTGATCAATGTATGGAGTGTCCACACCATCCAGCCAGGCCACTTCAATGGTGTCAGTGCCCTGTGCCGCCGCCAGATACCAGGTTTTCGGATCTGCCGCATCAAGACGCGCTTCTGCAATCACCTCAGCAAAGTTCTGGATGGGGTTAATGACACCGGCGTTTGCATCCGCCCCTTTCACACTGGCCGATTTGATGGTCTGGTTCGCCACCGTCTCCAGTGCCACCGGTACCAGCATAAAGGCCGGACGGATATTCAGGGCGCGATCGCCTTCTTTCTGCAGGCGCATCATCTGACGGGCCGCATCCAGTCCGGAAACGGAAATCCCACCGGTGGCAATATTTTTGTGATCGGCATGGAACAGCGCCTTACCGTCTGACAGTTTCGGGTTATCCGTCAGCACCTTGTAAACCAGGTCACCAATCGTTGCCTTCGCCGCACGCCCCATCTTCATCGGCACGTCCACCAGCATATTCAGATCATCATTGATAATGGCCTGGCGGGTGATGGAGAAAATCTCCCCGTAAGTGGCCAGTGCAATGGTCTCCTTGCGATCTGAGGTGGTGATGTATTTATACTCCGCCCCCTCACGAACCTGGCGCAGAGAACCAAAACCGCCCATCCCCACGCGATACGCTGTTTTGAAGTCTGACAGGCGTCCCTTACGGGTCCACTTCTGGAAGGTTTCTTCTGATTCCTCCCAGCCCTGGATCAGCCCCTTGTTCGACACATCCAGCAGAATATTGCCAAAATCAGAGGTGCTGTGCGTCAGCGCCAGCCCGACCATCTGCATGGGGTTATAACTGGCCACCCCAATACCGCGCTCCGTCAGTGACATGCGAGCCCATTCACGCAGGGTCATCCCGTTATAGGCGTTATCCTTCTCGACATTTTCAAATCCGGCACGGGCCAGCATCGCCTGGCGGATCCCGTCCCCCACAAAATTGCCGTTTCCGGCATAAATATGAGCCGGTGTATTTTTGTTGGTCGGCGAGGACTCCTTGCCCATTTCATTCAGCAGACGTTCACGGGCCATTTCCAGCGAACAGTCAGGATCAGCCACGCACTGTGCCTGAAGCGTCTGATAGCGACCGCCGAACATGGCAAACAGATCGTTAATGCCTGACATGCGGGCTTTCTGTTCTGCCATAACGCGGGCGCGAATGGTCGCCTCATCAGACACTGCCGGTACCGGTGATGGTTCTGTTACCGCCGGTGCAGGGATTGTCACTGTGGTATCACGCGGGGCACTGTTGTATGGCTGCGTGATCATATTTCGGATGGATTCCGGCATCTTTTTAAATTCCTCTGTACGTTTTGACTGAATACATGCCATTGCCTTAACGGCTGGCGTCACCTGGTCTGCAAATCCGTGTGCCAGACACTCGGCACCGGACATCCAGGTCTCATCCGCCAGCATGGCGGCAATTTCATCGGTAGTTTTTCCGGTTTTCTGCGCATATACCGGCACCATAACCGACTCAAGTTTGTCCAGACGTTCGGCATAAGTGCGCATTTTCTCCGCATCACCACCGCTGATCCCCCAGGGTTTATGGATCATCATGAAGGCATTTTCCGGCATAATGACCGTGTCACCGGCCATCGCAATCAGGGATGCCATCGAGGCGGCAACGCCATCCACATACACGGTAATGGCCGCACCGTGATTTTTCAGGGCATTAAAAATGGCGATGCCTTCAAAGACATCGCCACCCGGTGAGTTGATGTGGAGATTAATGTGGGTGATATCACCCAGGGCATTCATATCGCTGACAAACTGCTTCGCGGTAACTCCCCAGAAACCAATCTCGTCATAAATATAAATATCCGCCTCACCCTGACCACCCGCCTGCATCCTGAACCAGGATTTATTCTTCATGCTGGCTGTCGGTGGCCTGCTGACGCTGTTGTTCAGTTCCGGCACTGTTGCCTCCTTTGTCGTTGACGGGGTCAGTATCAAAGACCAGCCCCAGTCTGCTGTTTTCATCAATTTCAGCCTTGCGGCGACGTTTGACCTCATCCGGATTGCGCCCGCCGGCACGCACCCAGTCAGATTCTGTCGCTGCACCACCCCGGATCTGAATTCTCCAGGCTTCAGCTTCCTTAACCGGGTCGATCCACGGCATCACCGGACCGGAATACGTCGCGTTATATAGCGTTTTCATCTCCACATCCGCCGGAATTTTCAGCAGACCTGCCGCAACCACCATATTCAGCCATGTCCGGTACACCGGACGGGTTACCGCGCCAATAAAACAGTCCTGCAGGATCAGGTAACCATCCGTGGACTCGACCAGCTCCTGCCGCTGGGCACTGTAGGTGCCGTTATAGTTACGCGCCGCACTGGAAAAACTCAGACGACTGCCCGCTGCCACTGCACGCAACTGGCCGTTGCGGAAAGTTTCAAGGTTGGGATTGGGACGGTCTGATTTGACCATGCCGATATCCTCGCCCTTGCGCAAATCGTCATAAATAATACCCGGTGTGATATGGACTTCCCGGTCGGTTTCTTTGATCCCCGGCTCTTCATAGTCCTGCCCGTCACCTTTACGGATATACAGTCCCAGCGCCGCGGCAATACGCGCCGCAGTGAGTTCCGCATCCTCATACTCCTTAAGGGCACTGATCCGTATCAGCACCCCCGATAACATGGATGAGCCTCGCGTCTGATGCAGACGACGAGTGAACTTCAGGTGGATCATTTTTCCGGCAGCGATTTCTTTCGTATCACTCTGCCGGCCGCTGACCGGATAATTTTTATAAACCAGATATTTTTTCGGTCTTCCCCACTCATCAAGAAAAACCCCCTGATTCAGTCCGGCGGATTCATCAGTGCGCATGGGAACAAAATCCGGCTCCATCGCCTCAAGCCAGAATGGCACTCCCGCCGTCCGTTCCAGACCGTTTCCCGCACCACTGACCATCTGCGCAAACACTTCACCATCCCGCAGCCAGGTCCGCAGCAGTAAACGTTCAAGCACGGGACGGGTATACTGCCCTGTCACATCCGGACTCACGGACCACTCAGCCCACAACCGGCGGATATCCGCAGCCAGCTCTGCCGCCATTTCCCCGTTTTTTCGTAATGGCTGAGGCTCCACAATAATTCCCCTGGCACCAATCACCCGCTCTTCCAGCTTGTCAAACACACCAATCACCAGGTCATGATTGATATCCAGAAAACGGGCCTGCTCCCGCAGGGAAACCGCACCGTATTTACTGAGCTGATCAGCAGAGCGATTTTCCCGCCGGGCTTTATGTGTCCGGGTCGGTTTCACCGCCTCATAGGCCATGATTAACGCCCTTGAACGCAGTCTGGCTGCTTTCCAGCCGGGGGAAAACACGCCTATCACATCATCAATAATTGCCATTAAAACCTCGCCAGTTTAAATCCTGGTTTTCCCCGCCTGCGGCTCACCATCGCGGCAAGCCTGCGTTCCCACTCCTGACGTCCGGCGCGGATCTGAGAAAGGCTTTCCAGCGTCAGTTGCTGTCCGTTGAAGGTGACAGACTTCCCCTCCAGTACGGCCATTTCCGCTTCACGGTACCGCTGTATCATTTCTCTGGCTTCTTCTGTGCTCACAACCAGCCTCCTGATGTTATCCATGGATTATCTTCCGCACGCTCCGTCCGTAGTTTTTTCTTCCGGCGACGGCGTTTTTCTGCCCCGGCCGTCAGTTCCGGGGATACCGTTTCACCAGAACGCTCCTGCGGGAAGACGAGCCACGTTTCCCGCTGTGCCCAGTCCGGTGCGGAGGGCCAGCGGATCTTTTCGTAACCATGCAGAACGGCAAGCGCATCCGCATAAACCAGCAGGTCAAACGCCTCGTTAGCTCCCCTGCCCGGTTTTCGCCATTTTCCGTCACTGCCGCGCTCTTCATAGGTCAGCTCATCGTAAAACCATCGCCCCAGCCAGTCGGGAAAGTGGATATAGTTCGGCCCTGGTGTGTCACGCCACAGGGCATTATTTACACGGTCCTTAAACGCATCCGTCTGAACCAGCCACAGCGCGACATCGCCACTGGCTCTGGCACGGCGGGCACTTCTGCCGGTATTATCCGGGAAGGTACGGTTAATCAGCCTGTCACGGCGAAGTCCATCCCCCTTGAACAGAAACACCCTGTTGCCCAGTCCGTCACTCCGGCAACGACGCCAGAAACGATAGGCGTTATCTGTCACCCCGGCTTCCCCTCCCGTATCCACCGCCATGGCCATCAGACGCATGCGCACATCCGGATCAGAAGCCAGCGGCCATGTTTTATGGAACACATCCGTCAGCAACAAATCCCAGTCCTCCGGATATGCCGCCGGATCAACCGGCAGACTTTCACCGTTGGGACTGCAGCGCAGTGAATGCCGGATGTTATAGCGATCAACAATCCAGCGTTCCCCCTGCTCTCCGTATCCGGTGATCTGCACAACAAAACGGCGATTTTTACCGCCCTGTACGTCAACCGTTGCCTCAATAAAACGCACACCATCCGGCACAGATCGCCGGGGAAACGGCTCGGCACGCTGTTCAAGCAGTTCACTTTTACGCTGTTCCGTGGCTGAACGGGGCAGATAGGGGCGTCCGATATCGGTGTTCACCACCGCTTTCAGAGTCTCTTCACTGCCGGTTCGCTCATACTCTTCTTCTGCCGCCAGCAGTTTAAAAATCAGTTGTTCCCAGGTCTGAAACGCCGCAGCCGGCCCCTCCATCCAGAATGACGCAATCCTGGAATTTCGTGGTGTTCCGGTGATACTGCCGTCCGCCACCGCCCGTTCACCTTCACGAAGCCAGATCCCTTTGTTATTCAGTTCGCGTTTCTGCTCAGGGGCAATCAGCCCGCGACAATGCGGACACATCAGACGGGCAGCCTGACCGGCAGCCACAAAATCCGGGTTATTCCGGTATCCGGTCATGTTATCCATCACCGGCTGAAAATATTCCCCGCAGTGCGGACACGGCCAGTACCACCGGCGGCGGTCTCCCCGGTTATACAGTGACAGGATCCCCGTTGTTGGCGGTGCCTCATGTGCGCCGCCACAGCGCCATTTGGTGTCAGTGATATCCCGCCCCGGCGAACTCTCGACCAGGGTCATCCCCGAGGACATAAAGGTGGTGGTACGCTTTGATGCCAGGGTGAAGGCATCCCCTTCCCCGTCCACGTTTTCAGGGAAACGGTCATAATCCGTCAGCGCCACACGACGGTAATCCGAAGAAGAAAATACAGTGATCGACGGCCAGCCAATCTTCAGGAAGGAGCCGTCAAGAAACATTTTATCGTGGACGTTGTTGTCATTACGGGAAGGACTGAGACGCTTACTGACCTCCGGGCTGTGACGAAACGTTCTGGAAAGACGCGTTCTGGAGTGTTCCCGCGCCTTCGTCTCGGTCATTTGCACCACCAGCATATCCGCCGGATCACAGATGATGCCGTACACAATCCAGCCGTCAATCAGCCCTTCGGTTTTCCCGGTTCGCGCAGGTCCCACAAACACCACCGCGTCATATTCACGGGCTGATAATGTATTAATGGGGTCAATCATATAGGGCGTCAGCGATGACTCCCACGGACCGGAAGTATTGGCTCCCCGTGGTACCCGCATATAACGCCTGATGGCTTCCGCTACTGGTAACCGGCTGGGCGGGCGAAACAGCGAGGCCACTTCGCGCCAGATATCGGATGCGCGGCTATGGCTCTCGTTCACCTGATTCACATATCGGCCTCATCACAACAGTCAATGACTGCCTTTTCCAGTGTGTCGCGGATCTCATCAACCACAATCTGTACTTCATTCAGTTGTGATGCGGTCCACCCTCTGTCCCTTTCCAGCCGGTCAGGCCAGGTTTCCAGTACCTGAACTATCGCTTTCACCACGACAGAAAAGGACCGCCTGACATCACTGACAGGCACAAGCTGAACAGTTTCATGCTGAAATTTAAGACGCTCGCGCTCGGACTGATACCATGCCTTCCGATCATGTGGGTTCATCTCTTCATCTTCGGAAGTCGGTGGTTTTTCCAGCAACGAAATAATCAAATCCGTCAGGAGATACAGTTTTTTCTTTTCATTACTGCCTGGTGCAAGAGGAACATCCGCCATTCTGGCGGCAACAGTCTGCCGGTGCAGACCTGAAAGGGCTGCCAGTTGATTAATATTTAACTTCATATTTTTCAGCTCGCCGTCCATTTACATCCCTCCACATAAACCGCTGAACAAAAGTGGCTCTTTTTTTGTAAAGAAATGCCGCCATATAAAGATGTCGAACAAAAATCAACCGCAATCATCATCTTTTTAATGCTAAACACATTAAAAACAGTAAGTTACCATTATGATGATGATGACGATAAAATCACAAAAATGCGCCTTTTTCCGCGCCGCCCGCCCCGTGTTCAGGCCCACCCCACCAGGAGGACCCGCAAAAATGATAATGGTTATCATTTTCAATGTAGTCCGGTTTCTTCCACCATCGCACCGGACAGGCGACTATGAGGGGACAACGCCGCGCTCCGTTAACGCGGTAAACCCCGGTGTGTATCGTTTTTGATTATCCCCGCACACTCGCGCAGAGGAGTATCCCGGTCGGGCTGCGGTCTCTGTTAATGCGGGGATACGGCGACAATACCGCGCATGGATAATAAGGTCGCTCAACACACTCGCTGTAATGCAGCGGATACCATGCGGCATTTAGCGGTATTCATCGTACACTCAACGGTTAGCTCTTCATTCGTGGCATTCACCTGAAAGGTCCGGGAGTGTAATTGCATACATTTACCACTGAACGAACCTTCAACAAGAACACGACCACGCTGCAAAATACGGAACAGAATTGTTCCCTGAAGAGGCTTTACGGTTACCAGTAATTTCTTCATGCATTCTCCGGATAACAAAAATACTAGTTAATACACTGAGTGCGGATATATTCCTGCGCCCCTTCCAGCTGCTTCTGCATTGTCATCAACCGTTCTCTGAGGATGAAATAATCCCGTTCAGCGGTGTCTGCCAGTCGGGGGCCGGTTGCATTATCCACGCTGGAGGTGCCGGTGGCTTCACGCACGGTACCGGGGCAGGTGGCGTTGACCCGCAGGCGCTTACGACCAGCGGCAACATCAGCGCGCAGAGTTTCATTTTCAGCTCTCGCATCGGCTAATTCCTTCGTGTATCTGGCATCAAGCGCAGCGACATCTCGCTGGCGCTGCTGCATGTCAGTAATAGTGGCATTCGCCAGTTTCAGCTCACTGACTTTTTTATCGCGCTGCGCTTTGTAGGTGATGGCGTTATCGCGGTAATGATTCAGCCCCAGACTAAGCACACTACAGGCTACCAGCATGACAATAATCACCACACACAGAACACGGTTCATATCACCACCAACGGATTGCCCAGACCAGAACAGCAATGGCCACAATACGAATGGCAAATGCCATTGCCCGAATAAGTTCAGCACTCATCTTTTTAAAGTTCACGATTTCAGCGCAATGACCAGTTTTGCCAGCCCATACAGCATCGGAGACACAGCAATACCAACAGCCACCCACTTAATAGCAAAAGCCAGCGCTCTGCTGATGTCATCAGTCACTGTCACCCCAGCAGCCCCGACGAAGACAACATCACCCAGGCGAGGGACAGAAAAAGAGCAACCAGCATTAGTGAAAATGAAATACCGACAATCACACACAGGACCTTTGCCGGCGTTATGAGTTTGTCTGACATAGCTACCCCTTAATTGCCACAATTAACTGGGATACTACCCATAAAAAAGGGATGCTCCAGACCAGCAAAAATTTCCAGTTTGGTAATTGACTAATCATGAGTCGCAACTCCCTAATCAGTTTGCTAAAATCAATCAAGGCAGCCTCCCATAGCTTACTGCCATAAAAACAAAACCCCGCTTGCTGCCAACAAACGGGGTTTTTACTTTTATTCACTTACGTTTCGCCAGTTCGCAGGATTTCGTGTTATCCGCCCGCGTGGCCATACCTTATTTTTCAGCAAAATATTCTGCTTATCTGTCGATACCCCAGCACGCCAGCGCGCTCTCCTGGTCACGACGGGATACCTGACCGTAACAGTTGTTTGAACGAATACGGCAGTCTCTGCCACCGTCCTTAATCCACCAGCGAATCGCTTCGCAGGCACCTTTTCGATCACCTGCATTAATTCGTCTGTAAAACGTCGACGGGAAACACTTACCGGGACCAATGTTGTACGGACAGAATGACGCGATCCCCGCTTTCTGGGGTTCGGTCAGTGGCACTCTGATGTTTTTCTCCACCCATGCCAGCGCCTTATCACGCTCAATGGCGTTAACCCGGTCGCATTTTTCCTTCGACAGCTTCATGCCAGGAATAACAGGCTTACCATCCACCCGGGTGGCTCCACGGCAGATGGTCCAGATCCCCGCACCATCACGGTATGCCGTGGTGTGGTTACCTTCCTTTTCATCCAGAAACTGGTCGAGAATGTCAGGCGCAGGCGCACCAGCGGCAATCAGCGCCAGAACGGCAGCCGACAGGCCGTATTTGATTTTGGTGTTCATGGATATTTATCAGGATTTATCGGTTTCTGCCCACGGACAGGTTTATCTGTTCCGGTCAGTGAATTAAGGTTGTGATTCCGGTGGAGTCTTCAGAGAACAAGTAATTATTCCCGGTAGCTTTCCTTTGTAGGTTATCAACACATTCTGCGCCTCTAAAATTACGGGGCGCTTTTCCGGCAACGGTTCGTTCCCTTCACATAACCCGGCAGCAACATCCATGAAAAACTGCTTCGCCTGCTTTTTCGCCTCAGCTTCGTAAAACTCCAGCGTGGCACCTTCAGTACGGTCAAGACTAATCGCCACATCTGGCAACAACAGTGACGGATACCCACCAACTTCCAGTGCCACAGTAACAGTAATCTTATCCGGGTAATTATTTATCCCTTTAACAACCAGTTCGTATTTTTTCTTCATCGCTTTACTCTCCCCGCGCCGCCTTACGCCGGTCCTCTCTGATTTTGAAATACAGGTTAGTCAGGTACGTCAGCAGCCCAAACAGCAGACTCCCCAGCACGCCTATTGCCGCCCACTGAGACGGGGAAACCCTGTCCAGCAACTGCAGGAACCAGTAGCCCGTTCCCACCGCTGACGTGGTGTATGACACACCTGTTGTGATTTTTTCCATCTGGTACATACCCCGTCTCCCGTTATCCGGAAGCTCACAACAATATAAAGACCACCGGCACACACCGATGGTCCCTTGCGCAGGCTTACATCATCATGTCGCTGTCAGGTGTGGGTTCACCGCCATCTGAAGCACTCCCGTCACCCGCGATACCTTCCGGCTCCGGAACCGCTGGTACGCCCAGCAGCTCATCCAGAATGGCATCCACTTCTGCATCAAGACGCGACTCAAGGTTCTGGCGGAGTTTCTGTTTCAGTGCGCTCAGGACTTCTTCAGAGCGCAGGACTTCCTTCACTGCCTCAGCAGTGACCAGGGATGTGATTTCTGACATGGGATTTTCTCGTTGAAAGGTGTTGTCAAGAAAGTGACTACGGAATGAGCGGATCTTCGGGTTTGCTTCCGGCTGACTGACTGGCGCTGATTCTCTCAGCGGCCCTTTTATCAATCTGCCTGCGCCAGAAATCGCGCACTGCCCTGTACCCACCCGAAAGAAGATACATAACACAGACTGCCATACAGAAGTACAGCATTACCTGATGAATAAATGTCATAATTTCTTACCGTTATGGTTGACAATGAGAACTGTTTTCATTTAGAAATGATTGATGTCGAAAGCATCTTTTCTTTACATTCTCCATTGGGATTACCTCCGCCAGCTTCCATTCCTGCCGCTGGCGGCCTTTTTTTATCATGCCGCAGCATCCGCGTTGTTCACTTCCACCTTCACACTGTCAATCAGCAGCGTATATGTCGCCGCCTTTGATATGCCTGTCAGTTGCAGTTTGTCCGCCGCCCCTGATGCCGGAGATTTCACCAGTGTGAACGGCGTCCCCCGTTTCTCATCCAGTACCGGCGTCACCTGAATGCTGTTGTTTCCGGCAAACTCAAAAGCCAGTGTGTGCCATCCGTTATCAAAGACCCCGAACGTATCCAGCTTCGCATTCGGCTTCTTGTGGTGCATCGCGTTCAGGTTCGTCGCATCCGTCTGCAGGAAGAAGGACATCAGCATGTCGTTGCCTTCCTCTGCCAGCGTCACTCCCTCCGGCAGGGACGACAACTGCCAGTAAATGCCCAGGGCAAACTGATTCGGCACCAGTGAACCCGGCAACTTAAACCGTACGCTCACACGTCCCCCCTTCTTCAGTAACTCCACTCCCTGTCCGGCTGCATCATGCTCCAGAAACCAGATGTGGTTTTCCGGTTTATTCAGTTGCAGGGCCTTACCTCCCGTAGCCCCCGCATCACTGACCACCGCTTCAGCAATGTTTTTGTTAACATTGTCTCCGCTCGCCGGTTTGTGATAATAGCGCCAGCCCTGTGATGCCAGGTCTTCGCCGGACGCCAGCAGACTCATCAGGGTTCGGTTACTGACCGGACCTTCCGGCTCTCTCTCCGTACCTTCACCGGAAGGTCCGGTGGGCTTCACCGTATCGGGCTGTTTTCCGGTAATGAATTCAGCGGTTCTCCCGGCATGCACAAGAATCGCCGTTGCCAGACGGTCGGAAATAATCCCACGACGTGCCCATGATCCAAAATGCGTTTTACGGTCAGCCGTCGTCCAGGTTTTGGCGTCCGTTCGACCACCGGCTCCGTAATACCCAATATCCGCAACATCCGGATCTTCTGACGGCTCGTTGGTACCCACATTTCGCCCGTTTTCATCCGTCATAAACGGCACAAAGAAGATTTTTTTTGCGGATTTCGTCTTATATGCACCATACACCGCATCGTATTGCGAAGAATAAGTCTGCTTCCAGTAGTAGGTCGTGTCGCCACAAATCCAGGGAACTGATGACGGAGAGCCCCCGAGACACTGACCTCCGAATTCCGACAGGTCAGAACGATATTTTTCCACCATGGAATCAAACAGCCCCGGCTGAGTGGCGTATGCACCCTGTTTCAAATCAAACTCGCCCTGCATCCAGACCACTGCAAGCAGAATATTTTTAGGGTTGGCCTTCAGTGCGGCCTGAGTACGGGTAAGCAGGTCCTTGTACAGTGGCTTATCTACACCCCAGCGTGCCGAGGTCTCGCTTGCGCCGGTGGATTCGCTGAAGGTACCTTCATCGCCCGCCAAAAATGCAGAACCACCACGGCAGCACGGAACCAGAAGAATACCGGCATTCGCCGGAATAAACGGCAACAATTTCTTCGCGATATGTAATCCCTGCCCCACGCATCCATACTGAGCTGCGCTGGCTTTCGGGTGTGAAAACTTACTCAAATCCTGAACATCATGCAGGCAGTGGTCCGCAGGAATAATGTCATTGTAGTTACAGGACGCACCACCCGGCGTGACAGTGCTGCGACGCGCCAGCTGTTTAATACGCGGGTCCGGACGGTCATATGTCTCCGGCAGCGGAAGCCCTTCACCATACGCCATACCGTTTGACTGCCCGGCCAGGGCAACAACAAAGTAATACTCCGGGTTGCTGGTGGTGCTGATAACTGCGCCTTCTCCATCCGACGGCTTCACCACCACAGGTGTGGTGACATTACCTTCTGCGACAATCGCCTGAATAAGTGCTGCGCCATCATCCGTGTACGAAGAAAACGGCCCGCCGTATGGTTGCCATCCTTCACGAATTTTTTGAGCAAGCGCATCCGCAAGGTCTGACGGCGATGCCGCCCTGACCACATCGTAGTGTTTAAATGCCATGAATCCTCCCGGCCGGGATAATATTGTGAGTCAGATAAGGAGCAGGCTGAAGTCCGGAAGTTACAGGACAATGGCAGAAGAGAGACGACAGCCCGCAATTCGAAAAAGACCGCGCAGTTGCGCAGCCTTATGAATTCTGGTTAAAATCCATTCGATTATAAAAATGTATATCTCATGCTGTTGCCCGAACCCACTCGGGCTTTTTTTTGCCCACAAGAAAGCCCCTCCGGAGAGGGGCTAAAGCCGCGTATCTGTATCATCATGCACATGATGCCGGGTGCCTCCCGGTGAGTTCAGTATCAGCACCTGAACCCGCACAGAAAGGATAAGGGTCGGTGACAAAACACCAGTTGCTGATTGCCCCTCCGCACAGGGGGATTCACCATGCCAGTTTCTTTTAACAAACTCCCCGCAAAACAGACAACTGTCAACCGTCTGAATTGTGAGACATTTAAAAAAAAGGCCCGCAAAAGCGAGCCGGGAAAAATAAGTCTGGCGCGTTGTACTGGATTCGAACCAGTGACCGATTGCTTAGAAGGCAATTGCTCTGTCCGGCTGAGCTAACAACGCATGATGCAGATAATGGACCGCCATCGGGGACTTGAACCCCGCGCAGCCAGCTTCGAAGGCTGGCGCTCTTTCCTGATGAGCTAATGGCGGTATGTGATGGTGGCCCTTGCTGGATTTGAACCAGCGACCTGGCGATTATGAGTCGCTCGCTCTCACCACTGAGCTAAAAGGCCGGGCCGAAAATAATAATCAGATGAAATCAAAAATCAAGCCCTTGCATAGATACATATCTGTCTGGCGGGAAGCCATAATAGCGGTGAAATACAGAGATAAAGTAGGATCTACTTGAATAACCGCATTTTGCTGCTACAGCCTGTCCATATCCATGCCGGGAACATAACATATTTACAGCAACCCGCATCCGTTCCTCAAGTAACAAATTACTGAACCTGAGACCTTCATCCTTGAGTTTTTTCTTTAACAAGCTCTCACTCATATGCAACTGTAGAGCAATCGCACCAAGCGTCCAGCTTGCTGATATATCTGTTTGAATTATCGCTCTGACTTTGGCACTTATACTGGATACACATCCACTTAAAAATAATGACATCCGTTCATCTGATTCAAACAGCGACAGGCAGGCCATCATAAGAAACATATCCGTGGTCTCTCCGGAAAGTCTCTGACTGGTAATTAAAGCCACAGTCAACGCAGGATTGTTGGGTTCCAGCAACAAGTAAAGCGGAATGTCAGTCAGAGGACCTCTCGTCAGCTTATGCTGGCTTTCCAGATATTGACTTACTATAGAATGGCTTATATCGACAATTTTAACTTTGCCATAATGCATAAGGAAAAGCTCCCTGATGCATTTGGTGGCCAGAACGACTGAGCCGGGCTTAAGTGACAATGTATCCTTTTCAAGAAAAATATTAATTGGGGAACAAACCATGATAACTGAACAGATAGCAGTCATTATAATTTTACTTTCATTAGCAATTGGTTAGCTCAATTATAGCCCCAAAAGGTAAATTATCATCAACACATAAGCAAAGGACTGACAGGTGTCGCCCCCCCACCAGCCGCCCATTCACCACAAATAAAAAGCCTTCAGGACTGAAGGCGTCTGTAACAACCGCACTGATAGTCTGCCAGACCCGCCATAACAAGCTGGGTCAGTATTAACTGGCAGCGTTCGCGTGAAAGGTAAGTATTCTGCGCAATCTCCCCGACTGTCGCCGGTTCGGTAACGCTTAATTCATCAAACACAACTCTGGCGGTTTCTGTCATATCCTGCTGTTTCAGCATGTCTTTTTACCCTTTCCGGTTAACGTGACACACCAATAACTCTTGTCGAAAAAGCCAGCAAGCTGAAAGACAGGTATTCACCGCCACCAGCGCGTTTACTGTACTGACGCGATTTCAGTCATAAAAAACCCGCCAGGCGGCGGGGTGTAAAAAATCTTCTAACGTCAGGCATAAAACGCCCATCGTTAGAGCAAATTTACCACAGATTCGGGAAAAATCAACAACACTATCGCGTTACCCTCTTTAACTGCCGCTCCGCCCATGCCTCTTCAATGTCAAACCGAACCACCAACGTATCGTAAAAGCGTTTCACTGATTTTTTCCACGTATCAAGCGTGATAGCACTCGTCACTTTGCGTATGGCATTAAATGCCTCCGTTGATGGTAGTCTTTCACAGCCACGACCACCACAACGCTGGCAGTCTCTGATAACAGGCATACCACGTTTTACCGACTCTTCACGATGAATGGCGACACCACGCCCACGGCAATCCTTACAGGCGGTGGAAACCTCACCCTTTCCGCCACACTCCGGACAGGCAACTTTTACCACCTCCCTGACTTTTTTCCATTCTTCCCAGTAAGACGGATACACACCTTTCGTACACTTTGCCCATACCGGCGGCTTACCATCCGGATACTGGACCTTGTTTGTAAAAACTACGCTTTCAATAAATTTTTCCCCATAGCAACAAGGGCACTGCTTTTTACTCGCTGCGCTGCGGGCATAATCCTCAAAAGCGTACGAAGCCATAATGCGCATCACTACCGGTTTTATTTCTGCCGGGAGTTTTCTTAACGCCGCCACGCGATCACACCGACTGAGTGCATATTCTGTCAGCAATTCTGTTGCCCGCTCTCTGTCATTCATACTAATGCCCATTTTCCCAAGGAACGCAGAAAAACCCATCTCAGCCCGATTTTGTGTCATGCCCTGCGCGGCCATCACATCAGTGATACTCAGCGCATCTTTTGACGTTGAGGCCGATGCATCGGTCAGACCAGGGGATTTTGGGGAGTAGTATTTCGGTAAATCTTCCAGTTTCATTTTTTGACCTGCTCTTCATGCATTATGGGGTAAATCTTCACCCCCAGACGTCCACCAGATACTGGCTGACCACGAACGATATTGATTTCATCAAACTGCTCATCGTCCATTAACACTCCCGCATGCGTCAGCGCATCCAGCGGTGCTTTCAGGATATTGTCCAGGTCGCGACGACGCTTATCCGGTGGCTCTGCAATCACCTTTATCGCCAGCCTTCCGGACAGGCTTAATTTCAGCCGCTGCTGGCGAACAATAAGCGCCACAGCCCGGCGATAACGCTTTCCCTCCTCCGAGATAAAATATGTGCTGCCACGGCGTCGCCAGTAAGTGTTCACCGTCGGCGGGTAAGGTAAAACCAAATCTATGAGCATCAGTCACCTCTTTTACCCAAGCACGCCAGTTGCAAAGGCGTGATCAAGAAAACGAAAAATTAAATCAACCTGAGAACCATGCTTTTCTTCGAACGCCAGCGGATCCGCATGAAGATCGTTGTGATGCTCCCGACACAGCGGTAGCGTGAAAATATCGTGAGATTTTGTCCCCATTCCGCCCTGACCATGACCAATCAGGTGATGGGGATCGTCGGCTGGCTTACCACAACACGCACACGGCTGTGTCTTCACCCAGCGTGTGTATTTCTCGTTAACCCAGCGGCGACGTTTAGGTCGTTTCATGAAAGATTCCGGAGACTCAGGATCAACGGCAATGCTGACCACCGTCTCTTCCTGTGGCGGGTTTTGCTGGTGGGCGTGAGGCAGCGGCGCAAGATTTTTTGTGCGCTGCTTCAGTATGCTGGTGGCGGTCTGCTCTCCCGGTACGATGTCGCTTTCACGGTACATTGAGCGGATTTTTTCCGCACGCAACCCCAGCGAACGACGTAATACCGCTTCCGGTAGCGCGTCCGCCACCTGATTGCGGACCGCCCACCAGGATAATTCAGCCAGCGATAATTCCCGTTCCTGCGAGCCATTCATTGCATGGCGTATGACGTCAATCATCCATGCAGACAGGTTTTGGTGAGCAAGTTGCCCGAGTGATTCGGAGGTCTGGTCGCGCAGCTGGTTGTCGCAGTGCCAGCACAACACCATTGCGCCGGTACCATAACGGTGAATGACGGTTTCACTGTGGTGATAATCGCCGTGTGGCCACTGGCAGGATTTAACATGGCGCAGTAACCAGTCAGACAATGCGCCAGCACCACCAGCAGCACGAATCACTCGTTCGTCGCTGAAAAATGGCAGTAATGATTTATCCTCCGCCAGCGGCTGGCGAACGGCAGGAACGACCCCGGACGGCAGATTACGCATGCTTTTCGGTTCAGGCTCCACCAGCACTCGAGGGTTATGAAATACTTGCATGGATTCACGGCCCGGCCTAAGGACCACCAGCCCGAGTTCCGGTACCAGAACAGGTCGAAGTAATATCCGCACGTTACCTCCAGATCCGTTGCTGGTATGTGCGGGATGGGCGCGGTGGGCGTTCGGAATAAGGGAGCCTGACATAGATTATCCAGTGACGATAATCGAGGCTGAGGGCTTTCTTAATCTCGTATCCGCGTCTGCGATAGTTATGAATTAGCCATTCGGCCTGTTCTTCAGTACATGGTGGGTGTTGGTACCAGTCGGTTTTAAATGCGTGTGAACGCCGCTCATGCCGGATGGCAAGGTCGGTATCAGAATTGTGAAATTTGGTTTTGTGCGCCATCTGTTTTCTCTGCTGGCGCAGCAGGTGTCAGGTGTTCAGGCTGACGTGCGAATTGTAAACCAGAATGCCAGGAAAAAACAAAACCCGCCGAAGCGGGTTAAGTGCGGGTGCGTTGAGGATGCCTGACACATCAGAGGTGGCGAGGGATTTCTCCCCCGCCAGGTCTCTTACTCCTCAGGTTCGTAAGCTGTGAAGACAGCGACCTCCGTCTGGCCGGTTCGGATTCGTACCTCGCAGAGGTCTTTCCTCGTTACCAGTGCCGTCACAATGACGGTTAAACAGATGACGATCAGGGCGATTAACATCGCCTTTTGCTGCTTCATAGCCTGCTTCTCCTTGCCTTTCGGCACGTAAGAGGCTAACCTAGATTTGCCGTTCATAGATTGAGCCTCAGATTAATGTTAAGCGTCTTGCAGGACGCGTAATGTTAACTGGGGCTTTTCTCTATCTGCCTTTGGTGTTCATGCCTGAGACAGATAGCCTCAAGCACCCGCTGCAATTCTACTTAACTCTCCTTTTCCCGCAAACCGTTTTTATCCCCAGCGGCAAATCGAATACACCACCAGCGCCACAGCCATTGCGATTCCTGCCGTTGTAAATGCCTCAGGCCAGGTCATCGTAAAACATCCTCCACGCTTATCAGTCCATTTCGTTTCAGGTAATCCATCGCCATCTCCGGTAATTTGCAGTCTAGATTAGCTTTTTTCAGTTGACTGACCAGTCGTTTAACCCACATTGTTAATTCGCCAACCTGATTACTGGATGCTAGTGGATTGTCGGCTTTACCCAGAATGACAGCACAGCAGGCCTCTTTGAGTACCCAATCAACAGCATCTTTCCATGCTCCTGTTTCGACTGGTGGATTCTCACGCTTTACCTGTTCATAAAAGCGCACGGCTTTAACCAGTCCTTCTGATATCACAGGGACTGGCGGGGTAGTGAATAAGGCCTGAATCTCATAGCCCGGCCTGTCGTTGCACCCCTCTTTTGTCGGTACATATTTCCAGTCACCAACCCACATCTTCTCCTGAAAGTCCGTAACGCCTTTTTTCACGTAGCGATATCGCCATGCAACTGGTTTTGCCTGCCCTGCCGTTTCATGCCCTTCCTGATAATTAATCTCGCTCATTCATCGCCCCACTCATCACAATATGCTTCGACCGGAGTTTTTCCTGCTTCGTAGTCATCACGCCAGGCTTCAGCATCAGCAGCACTTCCACCACGTAACTCTGCATAGTCCATTAACAGTTCATGCCATTCTTCAAAACTGACGTTGTATTTAGTTGAACCAAAATCAGCCATTTTGTTCTTCCTCTTCGTCTTTTATTTCGTGATATGAGTAATTGCAGTAGTTAAAGAAAATTTCTTTTGCTTCGTCATGAATTTCATCAGGTGTTGCGTCATCGTCCACTTCGAATACATCCTCAAAATCTCCACCAGCTATTCCCGTTTCAATAATTATTTTGAACTTTCGCATTTCACTACCACCCTTTCGGGTGGCCTCCTGCTGTTCTGAGGGTGCAGAAATCCCTCCGGTTAAGGATTAAATTTTTAACAGTGCTAAATTTAATTATTCAGTTCTGGATTTTGTCACCCTGCGTATCCGTGCTTTCGCATTACGCTCAATCTGAATTAGCTTTTCTATATTTTTTCGCCTTTCCTGTTCCTCCTGGCGCAATAGTTTTACATCATCTGCCAGTCTGGTTTCTCTTTTCGCCACAGAGAGCATCCAGTCAAATGGCTCCACAACTGCACCGCAGATTTTACAGCGGACCTGACGCTCTTTTTCGTCAACCCGGACAGAAGCGTGATGGCAGTATGGTCTTTCCTATGGCTCATAAAGAAAATTAACCTGATTACGTGGGTCATCCTCTTTTACCGGAAATAAAACAATATTACTTAACTCATCTTCTGGTTTTATTTCCATGCTCCTCTCCTTTGATGCGAATGCCAGCGGCAATTGAAGCCTGATAGCTAATTTCACTTACAGTACCGCCTCCTGAAAATTACCCTGATAGAAAGCCAGTACACGCTGCATAGCTTCGCTCTTCCGGCACTCGCGACAGATTATATTCAGGCGCCTGTCGTAGCGGCGTATTTCTCCGTCTGGTAATGACCAGATAAGGTCCGGATCAACCGCAGATGGTTTCTTCGGCTTTGCCCTTGAGAGCTTTTTACGGGCATTTTGCCAGTCCTTACGCGCCTGTTCAGACGGGAATAACCCGTAACCAGAGTTGTATACATCGCCACTGGCAACCAGCTCTCTGGCCAGAACGCTCATCAGATATCTTGTTGCCCCAGTTTTAGTTTCCAGTTGTCGTAACGTCTCGCGCCCACTCTGGCGTACGAGTTCAACAACCTGCCCTTTAATTTTTTCCCGCTCTTCTTGTGTAAAAACTTTTGCCACAAGCCCTCCTGAAAATTACCTCATGACCAGAAATTAACACTTACCCCCTGAAGCCCGGCGGAATTTCGTTATCCGGTTCAGAAATATGATTCACACAACGCTGGTTGTTCGTGCCGCTTACCGGGAGCAACCAGGGGTTCTCAAAATTCCGGTCCGGTCCAAAAAACGTCGTCGCTCGCTGAACAAATTCCGTTCCCGTTTTCCCGGTAGCCGCCAAGTATCTTGCGTAACGCCTCACGCCATCCAGCATGGCCTCTGGTGGCACCCCCTCGCGTAATCTGGCCTTCCAGGCACTGAAAGCGGATTTCTTCGGGTTTGCTCCGGCACGCAACGGGTACTCCCGCCAGACCTGTTCGAACACATCCGGATAATCCACTCGTCCCACAGACTGCCCGGTGCTTTCCGGGACTACCCGATCGGCTTCCCGCTGAATGGCGGAATCGGCTTCAGGCTGCTGCAGTTGGTGTGATTGCTCCGGCCTTGCGGTCATCACCTGCTGCACAGCGCCCGAATCGGCTTTCAGCGCATACGCTGAATCGGCTTCCGGTGTCGTGCCTGCTGGCTGACCAGGATTGACGGTCTGAACATCCCCTGCCTGGTTCGTGGCGTTTTTTACGCCATGAACCATAGTGTTTTGATCTTCTTGATCTGTATCTTTATCTGTATCTTTATCTGTCGTGACTCGTCGTGACATGTGCGTGACATTTCGTGACGCGCCGTGACAATCGCCATTTTGTTCCCGCTTTCTTTCCCTCTCTCGCTGCGCCCTCTTGCGCTCTGCAGGAGATTTTGCGGTTTGCGAAATATTGCCGTTGTCCTCTTTAAGCACCTGGCGTTTTTCCCATCCAGTGATTAAATCACCATCAAGTACCCGCCCCTGCATCGTCTGCAAAATTGAATCAATTACCTCTTCTGTCACGTCGAGCGCACTTGCCAAATCTTCTGTCGTGACATCAATGTGACCTCGCGTGACATTTCGTGACGCGCTCACCAGGAGGTGGATATACACTGCCATCACTGTTGCAATTGGCTGCCCTGACACCCTGGCAATTGTTCGCCACTTAGGGTCATTTGGCATGTCATGCCATAATCTGAGCCAGGCGTTAGCCATACTCACCTCTTCTGATACCGAATCTTTTTACTCACGAGTTGCCGGAAGCGATTCGATATGGCTATTATCACTCAATGCACTGCCACAGCATTTCCTGCCGGGCCACCACGGTTCATCTGATTGAAACCGGCGATTGCCACTGCGACAAAATCATCGGCGTCTCTCACCAGTCGCTCCCGCGTCTCCACCAGCTCCCGAAAATAAGCTGAACTGTGGCTACGCATTCTGGCCACCAGCAAAGGTGGCATTGCCTTTTCGATCGCTGGTAACAACGCCTGAATTTTTTCAACTGCATCAGGGGTGTCTTTCTCTACCCAGCGGAAAATTTTCTGGGTATTGCGAGCCAGGGCTTCCGGATGGCTGTCGTCGTACAGTTCAGGAAACGTCATACCCAACTCAAAATAAGCCTGGGTTATTCCAGCTGCCGGAACTTTTTCGCCATCAGGACGCGCCCAGGCATTCATCGCCATGCGGATGTGTTCATGCTTGATTTTCATGAATCCCCCCTTGGTTAGAAGGCGGATTATGATCAGAACCGGGAATGACAACCGTCGGTATGTGTAACTCATATTTGAGCGCCCCGGCAGTGACTGCCTGAATTAGCAACGCCCATTTCCACGGAACCTCTTCCCCCCACATGCTGACTGTGGTTTTTGACGTTCCTAGAGCTGCGGCTGTTTTAACAACTCCGCCAAAATAGCCTAATACTTCTGATTTTTTCATGAGTCGCTCCATAAAACTGAACGCCAAAAGTTTAATAATCAAAACCAAAGAAAGTCAAGAAACAAAACCATCTGTGTTTTAAAATCAAAACATGAGCAAGCAAACAATATCTGAACGCATAACCCAACGTATGCATGCGCTAAACCTGAAAGGCAAAGACCTTGTCAATGCCACTGGCGCATCAAAAGGCTCCGTAAGTCAATGGATGAACGGTGGAGGAGCGCCGTCCTCGCGTTACATAAGTTCACTGGCAAAAATATTGAAAGTAAACGAAAATTGGCTTCTTAATGGAGGAGAGTTAAATACAGGTGATTCGCTTGATCTATCTTTACCGCCGATAAAAACGGTTCCGCTACTATCACTTCAGCAGGCAGCAAGCTGGAGTGATTATATGAAAAATTCCTCAATAACCTCTTGTGTGCAGCTTGTCGGAGAAATCCCGGCCAATACCTTTGCAGTTGTTCTAGAGAGTGACAGTATGTCAACATCTGGTGGGGGAGTTTCCATCCCAAATGGTTCAACAGTTTTTGTTGATCCCGATCGAACCGTACAACCAGGAAATATTGTCCTTGCCTTACCCAAAGGGACCACAACACCTGTCATTCGTAAACTGGAGATAGAAGGGCCGGATATTCTTTTAGTCCCCACGAATCCTCGCTACCCTTCAATTATGCTGGATGATCTATCTTGCATATTGGGCGTATGCTTTAAAATTCAACAAGATATTTAACCGACCTCATCTATTTGATTAACTGTATGCCATCGTGGTGATGGCTTAACAGCTGCCTGCTTAAAATGTTTTGATAAAAAAACATTGACCTGAAAAGTTCATTTTTCTAAACTTCATTCATTCCCTCTCCCCACCCCACAGAATGCAGGGCAATACTTCGAGTTACCAGGCAGTGGTCAGGGGTTAAGTAGCCAGCCTGAGGCGTAAGAACATGACGGCAGGGTTCAACTTTAACTATGCAGCAGGTTTTTGTTCCGCTCCCCCGGCGTTAAGGGGAAATGAGGTCAGCATGGATACTATCGAGCTTGGCAACAACGAATCTCTGGTATGTGGAGTATTCCCCAACCTGGACGGCACGTTTACCTCGATGACGTATACCAGAAGCAAAACGTTTAAAACGGAAGCTGGCGCGCGTCGCTGGTTAACCAGAAACACTGACTGATGAGGTTGACGATGGAATTTAAAGATTTACCAGTACCATTCCAGGAAATGGCATCGAATGTGGTTCGCTCTCAACTGGCGACTCTTGACCTGAGTACCGTAGAAAAAGAAACCATCGATACTATATCCGGTAACGTGCGTCGTACCTTTATCGGGCTGTACGAAGAAAAGTTGCCATTCGGCGGACAAAATTCGCCTGAAAACAAGAATCAAGCGAATGATGAGAAGCTGAAACACGTTATCGCCTTACTACTGGAAGATGCAAAACGTCTACAGCAACTGGAACCAAATGCAGGCACCGAAGCCCGCATCTGGATTGCCATAGAATCACTCAAATGTGAAAGCGATGATTATTTAAAAACCATAATTAAAACAACTCAGCTTTCTGAAGAGCTACCGAAGAAATTGCCATAATAATATGTTTTCTTATAGAGGGGTTAGAAATATGGGCCAGCATTATAGCAGGCCCATATAACAGAAAGTATTTTAAATGTTACGCCGTATCTTGTGATTGTTTTTTAATATATTCATACAAGCGCACAAGTTGTTTCAACTCTTCAAAGCACATAGCGGAATTTTCAATTTTTCCAGCGTTGATTAGTGCCAGAAGAGCCTGATGTGCGCAAGCATATGGATCAGTTACAGGGCTAATAATATCAACTTGCATATTATCCTCCATAGAGGTTCTGGGTTAATGATGGAGACCAACACGCTGTCACGTGTGGTCGTGCGCCGGACACGGATAAGAATCCGGCAACACCAGTTTACCACTGGTTAATTTTCCCTGAAAAGTCAGGGCATAACACGAAAGCGCACGGCGAAGTTCGTCTCTCTGTATATGTCGTCGTTAAATTTAATTCGATCGTGCGCTTCCGGTTGTGGCAATCCGCGAAATGGCGCGGCGGTAAGTATGGCGGGGTTATTCCTTCCCCCGTTGAGGACACCGGGTTGTCAGGTTGACCATACGCCTGAGTGACAACACCGCCACAACAACCTCTGTTATCACTTTTCTGGTGATTCGGCGGAAATGGATATCCGCCCTTTTTAAAGTGAATTTTGTGATGCGGTGAATGCGGCTATGCGCACGCGGAACAGTTAAAGCAGTAAGGCGGTCTTTTACTGGCGTAACGAGTATCAACTAACCCGGCGTTAATTGTTAACTGGTTAACGTCACCTGGAGGCACCAGGCACTGCATCACAAAATTCATTGTTGAGGACGCGATAATGGAAACGTTATTACCAAACGTTAATACGTCTGACGGGTGCTTTAATATTGGTGTTCTGCTCAGTAACAGGGATTTCACCGAGGATGCAATCAATATGAGAAAATATGAACCCTACCTGCTGAATGACAATTCCATACTCTCCAGAATTGCCCTTCTTAAACTCGGTATTTTCGGAGAGTGGCGATGAACACATTATTCGTACTCATTCTGACTGTACATCTCAATACTGGTGAGTCGCTTGATGCAATCACCGGCATGTACAACTCAATGAAAGAATGCATGGCTGCCGCAGCGGAACAGATAATTCCCGGCAACTGTTATCCGGTCGATAAAGTTATTCACATGGACAATAACGAAATCCCGGCAGGATTAAAAACAGCGCCGTAATTAATATCCAGTTTCATTTTTATATGCCAGCAATGGCAGGGATTTGTTCACCCTTAAATCTGTAATGAGGTAAAACAAAATGAGTAAAGTCTTTATTTGCGCCGCCATTCCGGACGAACAGGCAATAAAGGAAGAAGGTGCCGTCGCTGTAGCCACTGCCATTGAAGCCGGTGATGAGCGTCGCGCACGCGCAAAATTTCACTGGCAATTTCTGGAGCAATTCCCGGCAGCTCAGGACTGCGCTTATAAATTTATTGTCTGCGAGGATAAACCCGGCATACCCCGCCCTGCCCTCGATTCCTGGGATACCGAATATATGCAGGAAAACC
>ERZ857972.681-NODE-681-length-28264-cov-3.553157_pt1 | contig 28264 bp, 45 predicted proteins | sample MGYA00519757_ERZ857972 | MGnify/ENA primary metagenome ERZ857972 (study PRJEB31778, sample SAMEA3449383) | human gut metagenome | biome: human gut; feature: human-associated habitat; material: faeces | place: United Kingdom | collected 2010/2012 ...
TGAGCTTCGAGATGCAGTCGCACATGAGCAAGGCGAACGGCATCATGAGCAACTGCATCTCGAAGCTCAGGGAACTCGAAGAGGAGAACGCCGGGCTGAGGGCCAAGCTTGAGGCCTTGATCCAGTCCGATGATTCGTACATGAAGCTGCCGCTCGATGCCGACGGCGTGCCTATTCGAATCGGCGATACCGTCTACACGAGAGACGCGAAAGAGTACATCGTGAGAGGCATCTATGCTCTTGCTGACGAATACAACATCAGCGTTGTTCCACTGAACGGCGGAACATGCTTTCTCACGATGGAACCTGAAGGGTTGACGCATCGGGCTACAGACTCCGCCGACAGCTGGGAGAAGCTGGAAGAGGACGCGAAGCAACGCATATGCGCCTATTTTGGCGTCGACAAAGAAAATGCGTCGTGCGAAGACTGTCCGTACGGGTCAAGCCAGACCGGACGCATATGCTGGCGGAACGCCAGCCTCGACATGATAGCTCGCGCCAAGAAGCTCGCGGGCATCGAAGAGGAGGCTCAGCGATGAGGGTCGAGCATCCTGACACGTTCAGGTGCGACATTTGCGGTAGAGAGGTCGAGCACGCAGAGAGCGTCACCGTGCCGGTCCTATGGAAAACCGAGCAAAACGAGGGAAGGCCGTGCGAGCCATACATCGCATGCGAGCGGCTTGACCTATGCGAAGAATGCTTGCATAGCGTCTTGGCCATCGAAGCCATCGGCTGCATGGGGAACAACACGTTCAGTCTGATAGAGCTTAGCAAGGAGAAGGAACGATGAGCGATAGCTTCGAGGAGACCGTAAAGAAGGAGGTGCGAAATGGCTAGCGACTTCAACCGCCGCGAGACAACCGCCGAGCTTTCCGCGAAGGCACTCAAACGGCTGAGAAAGGAGTTCAATCTGGTGTCGAGCGAGGTGTGGGTCGACGAGGCCCATAGGGTCGATTTCGTTGCATATCGCCTCGGAACCGGCTACACGAACGCCGCAGCCGAGCGCGGCGCGTTCTGCTTCGTCGAGGTCAAGTCATGCATGGATGATTTTACGAGCGGACACGGGCGAACGTTCGAAGGCGACGAGAATTGGCTTGTGTGTCCGAGGAAGCTCGCCGACGCGCTGCATGAGAAGCTTCAGCTCCCAAGGAACTGCAAGGTGCTTTGCCCCGATGCCGCAGGCAACCTGCGCGTCGCGTACGACACCAGCGATCGCCGGCAAAGCTTCAGGAAGCTTTCGACCGCAGCGTTGCTGCTCCAAATGGTGTTGAACAGCGCCGAGTCGTGGCGCACGTCGCGCGAGGTCTTCTACAGAGAGGGAGGCGCGGAATGATTAGCGACGAAGAGCGGAAGATAGTTGCGGCTAATCTTCGGCAATACCTGAAAAAGTACGAAACGCCTGACTGGCGAGCTTTCTGCAACATCATCCTTGGTAGTGGACACTTGGACAACTTGAGAAAGGCGCAAGCGTTCGATCGCTTGGCCGACCTCATCGACCGCCCAAATGCGAAGCGCGAGGACGCTGGCAATTACTGGCGGTGCGGACATTGCGGAGCATTCAGCCGCAAGGACGCTGTAACCGACTGCTGCGGCGTGATTCCGTCGCGCTGCTGCGGGAACTGTGGAAGGGAGTGGGAGCGATGAGATTCGAGATTACCGAGGTGCACGTGGTCGACATTCCAGACGACGAGTGCCGCGAGATGGAAGACCCAATCGAGGAAATCAAGGACAACGCGCCATGGTTCATCAGCCAATACGGGAGCGATGGATGGTGCGAGGAGGTGAGCCAGCTTGGCGGGCCGTTCTAAACCGAGCTGGATACGAAAGGAGGAAACGGAATGAATCTCGAAGATTTCTTCATTTCGGAATACGAGAAGCTCAGGCGCGAGAATGAGCTGCTCAAAGAAGAGAATGAGAACCTCAACCGCAGAATCTTGAAGATTCCGAAGCCCGTCGAAACGGCAGGCCTAATTGACGCGCGAGTAATCGCACCGACGTCGAGGCCGTGAAGGTCAGCTGCGCGACCTCGTGGATGATTCAAAAAAACTGCTTCAAGGGCAAGCCGTCCTCGTACCTCGAAGCGAAGAAGGCGGACGTAGCCAATGCGGAGGAATGGCTTTCGGATGGGGGCTTGAAGCCGCTAGACGTGAATCGTGAGAGCTTCGCGGCGCTCATTGCTGTGAGAGTGCTGGGCAAAGAGCGCAAATACCTGGTTCGAGACAATTGCAGCCTTGAATGGCTCAATGATTCGAAGCTGGGCACGTGGTGCCTAGCCGAACAGAAAGCCGAACTTGTTAAGAAGGCGAAGAAGGCTCTGCTTGAGGGAATGGACATAACAATCGAGCGATTGAAGAAGGAAGAGGCGAAAGAGGACTCCGATGACTAGCGAACGCCTGTTCGGAACCAAAGCGGATCAAGTCATCGTCGACGATCTGGCCGACGTGCCCACGACGGTGCTCGACCTCACCGAGACCACGCGCACCATCCATGGCGAAGAGGTGCGCGGATGGGAATGCCGTGAGTGTGGCCAGTCGTGCGAGGAGATGTATGGCGAATACGAGTTTTGTCCGCATTGCGGGAGGAAGGTGGTGAGCGGCGATGAGTAGGACCGTCGTGTGCCCGCATTGCGGCATCCACGTGCAAAGCAAGTTCATGACCGACCCAAACAAGAGGCCTCTCCATGTGAGCGAGCTCAGGTTCTGCCCTGTCTGCGGCGTCCGACTGCGGCTTATAAGGGGCGTTAACGGCTCGGTCAAGGGCGCGGAAGTGGTGGACGAATGACCGACAAATGGCAATTCGACGCGCTCAATGTGATGCTCGCGTTCAAGACGCGCCTGGGCATCGGCGACCCCGAGTGGACGCAGGCCGCGCTTGAGCAGTACTGCGACGCGCTGATGCAGGCCACCTGCCAGATGGACTCGGGGCAGCGCAAGGCGAAGCGAAACGAGGCGGGAACGCCCGTCTCTTTCGAGGACGTCCCGCAGATACTGAACCAAATCGCGTGCCTGGCCTGCTGGCAGGTGCTGGCTGGGGCGCACAAGCCGAAGGAGGAAACGGAATGACGGAGACTACCGCGCTTTTGCGAGCAATCCACTACGATGTTGTTGCGGTGATCGGGTTTCTCGTGGCGCTGCACGACAAAGGCGGCGTAACTGCCGGCACGTCCATCGACGCAGCTTGCGAAGCGACGCTCAACGCGAGAAAGTATTACGACATGGCCGCCGAGCTTGCAGAGGAGGCCGCGAATGACGCACAGTAGCGACTACCGAATGTCTGGCACGGCCGCCGTGCTTGAGCCGTTCGAGGGCGGGCGAAAGCTCCCGCCAATCGAAATCAGCTACTTCAACCCGCGCAGTGGCGAGCCGAGCGACGGGCCATGCCAACCGCTTCACGCCGACGGCATGGCGGGGGTCGAGCGGGACGAGCATGGCAAGCCCGTCAAGGGCAACTTCGGCGGGTGCTCGCCGCACAAGATGGCGGAGGCGCGGAACCGTGGCCGCAAGGAGGGAAGGAACAGGATTCCCGTCGAGGTGAACGGGATTCTGTATCCGAGCCAGCGGGAAGCCTCACGCGCTATGCGGCGAACAGATTCCGCGGTGTCGGAAATCCGCAGGCGCTTGAAGCCCAGGCGCGGCGAAACCGTGAATGTCGACGGCTTCGAAATCAGGTGGCCCGAATGAGTTGGATTCTTGGATGCCTTGCGCTTGCGTGCTTCGGGTGGGCCGCCACCCTGGCATTGCTTATCAGGGCGATGGAAGAGCGCGACCAGGCGCTGGACATGTGCGCGCTGCTCATGTCGAGGAAGAAGTGAGGAACCCGCGGAATCCGCGCCGCGGCGTAATCGTGGGCGGCGTTCCGTACCATTCGAGGCGGAGCGCCGCCCTGGCCCTGGGGCGCCTTTGCAGCGAGGTGTCAAGGGTCGCCGTTATAGGCTGTAAACGGCCCACAACGGCGTTTCACGGTGCTTTGTGACACATTACGGATAATTAGGGAGGCCGCGAGAGCGGTTTCCTTCCTTTTGGCCCAGGTTCGCTCATGCCTGGGCCTTTTCTTTGTTTCCTGAAATATAGATCGCAAGCCCTCTTCGGAGGGCTTTGCTTATGCCTATAATATATGGTATACTATATACATCGGCAAAGGAGGCTTGCATGGTGACTGCGGCAAGGGTCAAGGCGACCACCAAATACATCAAGAACCACATGCGCACGTTCGTGTGCAGGTGCAACAACGAGGCCGACGCGGACGTGATACGCTACCTTGAGGAATGCGGGAACGTGAACGCCGAAATCAAGCGGCTGGTGCGGAAAGAAATACAGGAAAACATATAGTAAACTATATACTTGCCTGGTATTATATAGTATAATATATACCAGAGGCAAGGGAAAGGCCCGAGCCATGGACGAGAGGCAAGAGGAAATGAACAACCAAGAGTTCGAAACCTTCAAGAAGATGCTCGTGTTGCATCTCGAAGAGCTGAAGGGATTGGAAAGCGACCCCGAGGCATGGAAGCGCAAGCTCGAAACCATCATCGAGACCTTGAAGGACTAAAAGAAAAAGGGGGCCTGGATAAAACCCGGGCCCCGGCGAAGCAAGACCATTGTATCACGCGATGGTATAATCGAGAAGCCGATTCCCGTCGGCATGTCACGGCCCCGCAACCATGCGGGGCTTTTTCTTTGCCGTGACCGAGGCGGCACAATCGGTGTCATGAAGACTGACGCGAAACATAGGGGAAAGCCGACGGGCTACGACGCGAAGAGCCACGTGCCGTGGGGCGCGTCTCTCGCGAGAAGGGGCTGCACAGCTGCGGAGATAGCGGAGGCGTTCGGAATCACCGAGCGCACGCTGTACAGGTGGCAGAAGGCGCACCCCGAATTATGTCACGCCCTAAAGGAATCCAGGAGCAAGGCCGACGAGGTGGTCGTGGAGAGCCTGTACGCGCGGGCATGCGGCAACGCGAAGCGCGTCACCAAGAAGGAGCGCGATGTGCTGGACAGCGACGGGCGCAAGGTGACCCTCACCGAGGTAACCGAGGAGACATTGCCGCCAGACACAACGGCGATGATTTACTGGCTCAAGAACCGCCAGCCCGAGCTGTGGCGCGACCGCCCGACGCAGGACGACACCGACACGGCGGTTCTCAAGGCGGCAAAGGAACTCATCTCCTCGGTGCCGAGCGCGATAGGGTAGCCAGATGCTGACGAAGATGCAGCGGGAATACCTGCAAGAGTGCACGCACCGTTGGAACGTGAAATGCGGCGCGACGGGCAGCGGCAAATCGTACCTCGACATAGCCGTGACGATTCCTCAGCGAATCATGGCGGCTCGCGGCGAAGGCCTGCTCGTGATGATCGGCAACACCCGCTCGACGCTCGACCGAAATATTCTGGAGCCGATGCGCACGCTCTACTCGAATGACGTAGTTGGGGCAATCCGAAGCGACAACACGGCCACCATCTTCGGCAAGAAGGTGTACTGCCTTGGCGCGGACAAGTCGAACAGCGTGGCGAAAATCCAAGGCGCGACCATCGAGTGGGCATATGGGGACGAGGTTACCACGTGGTCGGAATCGGTGTTCCAAGTGCTGAAATCGCGCCTGCGCTGCCCCCACAGCCATTTCGACGGCACGTGCAACCCCGACAGCCCCAACCACTGGTTCAAGAGGTTCCTCGATTCGGAGAATATCGACATATACCGCCAGGATTACACGATTTGGGACGGCGCCCTGCTTCCCGAGGTCGTGGCGCAGCTTGAGGCGGACTACGCGGGCAGCATCTACTACGACCGATACATCAAGGGCCAGTGGACGCAGGCCGAGGGCCTTATCTACCCCGCCCACAAGGATGCCGCAGAGGCCCGATTCGATGGCGTGGCCGACGAGTACGCCGTCTCATGCGACTACGGCACCCAGAACGCCTTCGCGGCGCTTCTATGGGCACGCGGCGGGGGCTGCTGGCATGTGGTGAAGGAGTACCGCTATTCGGGGCGCGACACGGGGCACCAGAAGACAGACGCGGACTACGTGGCCGACATGGCGGCGTTCCTGGGCGATTTGCCTAGGGACACGCCTTTTATCATCGACCCGAGCGCGACCAGCTTTCACGCGGCCATGCGGCAGGCTGGCTTCAAGGTGCGCAAGGCGCGCAACGACGTGGCCGACGGCATCAGGGAGACGGCCATGTGCATGTCCAAGGGCAGGGTGAAGTACGCCGACGATCTGCCCGAGCTGGCGAAGGAGTTCGCGGGCTACGTTTGGGACGCGAAGGCCGACGGCGACAAGCCAGTGAAGGTTAACGACCACCTGATGGACGCGCTGCGATACGGGGTGGCGACCTTGCGCATGTGGAAGCCCGCAGAGAAATACGTATCGCCGTTCGAAAGGGGCGTCAGATGACGGCATCGACCATAGTCACATTCGCGGAACTGCAGGCGAACGGCGGCACGCCCGGGTTCGTCAAGGAGTGCATCGAGCGCCACCGGGCCAGCGAGATGTACAAGAACGCCCGCAGCGCCGACAGCTATTTCCGCCAGCGCAACGAGACGATCGCCAAGTTCAGCGCCGTGCTCTACGGCCTGGACGGCTCGCAGCTCAAGGACTTCACCGCGTCCAAGCTGCGCCTGGCGAGCAACCTGTTCAAGCGCCTGAACGTGCAGCGCTGCATGTACAGCCTGGGCAAGGGCGTCTCGTTCGTTGACGTGGGCGAGGGCGGGAAAGACACCACCAAGGCCAAGCTTGGCGACCGCTTCGACGACGACGTGAAGCAGATAGGCATCTACGCTCTCATCCACGGCGTGGCGTTCCCGTTCTGGAACCTCGACCACATCGACGTGTTCAGCGCCGCCGAGTTCTGCCCCATCTGGGACGAGACGACGGGCGCGCTCATGGCGGGCATCCGCTTCTGGAGGCTCGACCCGTACCATCCGCTCAACGCGGTTCTGTACGAGCAGGACGGATACACCGAGTTCACGGCCGACGGGGATAGCGAGCTGCGCATGTCTGATGCGGGCAAGCGCCCGTACAAGGCCACATACGCCGAGGTGCCCGCAGACGGCCTGAAATTGGCCGTTGACGCCGAGAACTACAGCCGCCTGCCAATCATCCCGATTTGGAGCAGCGACGCCCACCAGTCAACGCTCGTGGGCCTGCGCGAGGCCATCGACGCATACGACTTGATCAAGAGCGGCCTGTGCAACGACGTGCAGGACTGCGCCCAGGTGTATTGGATCGTGGAGAACGCGGGCGGCATGTCAGACGAGGACTTGCAGAAGTACCGCGACCGCCTGAAGCTCACGCATATAGCCAACGCCAACACCGAGGACGGCGGCAGCATCAAGCCCTACGCGCAGGAGATACCCTATGCGGCACGCAAAGAGGCCCTGGCCGCGATCAAGGCCGACATGTACGAGGACTTCGGCGCGCTGGACGTGCACACCGTGGCCGCCGGAGCGACCAACGACCACATCGACGCGGCGTACCAGCCCATGGACGAGGAGGCCGACGAGTTCGAGCGCCATATGCGCGAGGGCATCATGGACATCCTGGCCCTGCAGGGCATCGAGGACACGCCCATATTCACCCGCAACCGCGTCTCCAACATTAAGGAGCAGGTGGAAATCGTGCTTTCCGAGGCCGAATACCTCGACGACGAGACGGTTCTGCGCAAGCTGCCGAACATCACTCCCGACGAGGTGGCGGAAATCCTGAAGCGCAAGGACGAGGAGGCCGCCGACAAGATGGCGATGCTGCCGCCAGCGTTGCAGGCGAACGCTGCGGGGCAGCCTGCCGATGATGGGGAAGAAGACGAGGAGTAGCGCATGGGCGACCAGGCGCACGAATTCGCCGAGCAGAAGATAGCCGAGTTCCAGGCCGAAGTTTGGGAGACCTACCAGCAGGCGCAGGCGGACGCGCAGGAAGCGCTCTCGCGGTTCCTGAAGCGCTTCGAGAAGGAAGACGAGAGGCAGCGCGAGAAGGTCAAGGCTGGCGAGCTGTCCGAGGCCGACTACAAGGCGTGGCGCAAGGGCAAAATCCTGCGCAGCAGGCAGCTCTCCAGCACGCTCGGCCAGGTTTCGCAGGCAATGACCGAGGCGAACCAGGTGGCGATGGCGGCGTTGAACGGCAAGCTGCCCGAGGTGTATGCCGAGAACGCCAACTACGCGGCGTTCTCCATCTGCAAGGAAACTGGCGCAGCCGTGGCGTTCGACCTCGTAGACCCCGACACGGTGGGTCACATGCTCACCGCCGGGGCGGCTCTGCTGCCAGCCGTCGACGTTGCGAAGGACGTTGCGTGGAATCGCAAGCTCGTCTCCTCGCAGCTCACGCAGGGCGTCCTTCTGGGCGAGTCAATCCCGAAGATAGCGAGGCGCGTGCAGAACGTCACGGGCAGCAACCTCGCCACGGCGATGCGCGCGGCAAGGACAGCCGTGACCGGCGCGGAATGCGCGGGGCGCATGAACAGCTACGAGCGGGCGAAGGGCATGGGCATCAAGCTCAAGAAGGAATGGGTGTCGACGCTCGACAACCGCACGCGCCACAGCCATAGGCAGCTCGACGGGGTGAGAATCGACAACGACGAGAAAGCCAAGTTCTCGAACGGGTGCCGCTACCCTGGCGACCCCACGGCGAGGTACGCCGAGATTTGCAACTGCCGATGCACGGTCATTGCAGCCGTGGAGGGCTTCGAGACGGACGACGCGGAGCGGTGGAGCAAGCTGCCCAAGGGCATGACCTACGAGGAATGGAAAAATGAGCTCGCGCCGAAACCGCAAGCTAAACCAAAAGATGAAGCAGCGTATATGACAGTCCATGATGCTGCCGCCCCGGTTTACGATGGTCTCGATCAAAAGCAGAAGTCGGCTGTCGCGTCCATTCTCAAACGTTCTGACGAGAACGTGCGCCAGGTTTATCTTGGTTACGAGAGCATGTTCAAGCTCCTTGACGGCAATTGGCGGGGTACGGCTCACTATGACCCAGCCGCCAATGGCGTGCGGCTCAACCTTTCCAAAGTGTTCTCGTCGGACGGCAGGAGGCCGCAGGGAACAACTTGGTTCCACGAGTTCGGCCACATGGTCGATAGCTTGAGCGGGAATATTTCGGAAACTTACAAGGGCGGAGCGTTTGCGAGGTCTATCCAAAGCGAGGTTAACGCGTATATCGACGCAAGAAACAAGCGATTGAGGGATGGTTTCAAGAAGGCCGTTGCGGAAAAAGACACGGATTGGCTCGTGGCGAATGGGTACATGTCGAGCTGGAAGGCCGAATATATACGCGAAAACCCCGACATGGAGAAAACCATACTAGCCGCGTTGAGGCACACGAAAACGTATGCCTATAAGGCGGTTGCCGACGAAATCAGGCATATGGACGATGCGCAGAAGGCCGATGTTTCAGACCTTTTCGGCGGGGCTACGGTTCGCAAGTGCGACGATGGTTGGGGCCATTCGAAGGCATACTGGCGACCGAAGGGAACGCAAAAGGGTTACGAGCTTAAGCCGTTGGCGCATGAGGGCTTCGCGGAGTTCTTCAGCGCCTACACGGCGAACCCAGAATCACGTGAAATGCTGCGGAAATACCTGCCTGAATCAAGTAAAATATTCGATGAGATAATCGAGGAGGTGCTTCGATGATGGCTGAACTGCATACGTGGGAAGAGGTCGAAGAAAAGGCCTCGGAATTCGAGAAGCGCTTCGGGTATGAACCGGTTTGGTACGGCCATGTTGACGACGTGTACGACAAGCTCGTCGAATCGCTCGAAACTGGCGAGCCGAGATTCCACAAACTACAGGAAGGCGTAATGCTGTAACAAAAGGCCCGCTTCGGCGGGCCTTTTCTTTTGCTGTGACCATCCCGCGACAATGGAGCCCTAGGCCCGCAGGCTTCGAGTGACAGGGGCCGCAACCCTGGGCCTGCGGGAAGTCGCCGCGTTCGCGCTACGTGCGGTTCGGGCGGCGCGTCATGCCCCTGGGAGACCTGGGGCATTTCGTTTTTAGGGGGAAGAATGGCGGGAAAGCAGGGATTCAGCGGAAAGAACGACACGTACACCGACCGCAACGGCGACGTGGTGCACGGGATGCGCGAGAACGGCTTCACGAGTGGCAACACCAAAGGCCTGCTCGCCTCCGACATCAGCAGCCTGCTCGAAGTGCGCGAGAACAACACGCAGGCGATTATCGAGGCGATAGATGCCGCGCTCGCGAAGTCGATGGAGGAAATCGGCCTCGTCGCGGAAGGCTACGCGAAGAAGGCGTGCCCCACGGACACGGGCCGCTTGAAGAACAGCATCACGCACCTCGTGGGAGACGGCGGGCGGGCCGCGTACATCGGGACGAACGTCGAATACGCCATCTTCGTAGAGGAGGGCCATTCGACCAGGAGCGGAACGAAGGTCGAGGGCGTGCATTTCCTGAAGAACGCCGCCACCAACCACGGAGACAAATACCGCGCGATTCTGCGCAGCAACATGGGCAAGTGAGCATGCCGCATCGAAGCGTCCCTTCGGGGGCGCTTTTTTGATGCTGTGACGTGCGGCGTAAAATCATGCCAAGACGCGGGCGAGGCAATGTCCGCAACCAGCCCTGAGGCAGCGGGGCGACATTCCGAGGCAAAGGAGAATCAGGGATATGGCACTGACCCGACGCATGCTCAAGGCACTGGGCATCGAAGACGAGAAGGCAGAGGAAATCATCGCGGCGCACATCGAGAGCACGGACGCCCTCAAGTCGCAGCGAGACGACTACAAGGCGCAGCTTGAAGCTAAGCCCGCCCCGAAGCAGGAGCCGAAGGCCGAGCCGAGCGACGGGTACAAGGCGAAGTTCGAGGCCACCGAGAAGGCCTTCGAGGACTTCAAGGCCAAGGTCGAGGGCGAGAAGGCGGCGGCGCAGAAGAAGGCGCTCTATCGCGACCTCATCGCCAAGGCTGGCGTCGACGCGAAGCGCATCGACGCGGTGCTCAAGATTTCCGACTTGGATTCCGTCGAGGTAAAGGACGGCGCCATCAAGGACGCCGACAAGCTGGTCGAAGGCATCAAGGCCGACTTCGCGGACTTCATCCCCGTAATCACGACCGAGGGCGCGAGCGTCGCCAAGCCCCCAGCGGGCGACGGCGGAACCGCGGCCCCGAAGGACCTGCGCGACGCCTTGCGCGAGCGCTATGAACAGAAAGGCTAAGAATGGCTATCACCCTCCAAGAGGCAAAGGTCGGAATGGCCGACCACGTAGACCAGAAGGTTATCGACACGTTCCAGCGCTCCTCGCTGCTGCTCGATAAGCTGACGATCGACAACGTGATTTCCCCCGGCACTGGTGGTTCGACGCTGGCGTACGGCTATACCCAGCTCAAGACCCCCGCGACTGCGGGCGTCCGCGCAATCAACAGCGAGTACACCGCAAACGAGGCGAAGCGCGAGAAGAAGACCGCGAGCGCGATCATCATGGGCGGCAAGTTCTCCGTCGACCGCGTGCTTCAAAGCACCTCGGGAGCCGTCGACGAGCTGGCCTTCCAGCTTGAGCAGAAAATCAAGGCCACCGCGAACGAGTTCCACTACTACGCGATCAACGGCAAGGCCGCTGGCGCCGCGGCTCCTGGAAAGCCCGACGGCACGTTCGACGGCCTCGCGAAGCTGCTCACTGGCTCCTCCAACGAGCTGAAATCCGAGGTCGACGTTTCCACTGGAGACCTCATGACCAAGAACGCCCAGGCGTTCCTCGATGAAATCGACGCCCTGCTCTCGCAGGTCGACGGCGCGAACATGCTGATGATGAACGGCAAGATGCTGACGAAGTTCCGAGGCATCGCGCGCCGCGCTGGCTACTACGAGCGCACGAAGAACGATGCTGGCAACGTCATCGAGACGTACAACGGCATTCCGATGGTCGACCTCGGCAAGTACTTCAACGGCACCACTGCCGTAGACACTATCGCGGACACCGCGGCCACGCAATCCGCGCTCGGCAAGTCCGACATCTACGCGGTTTCCCTTGGCCTGGACGGCTTCCACGGCATCGCCCCCACGGGCACCGGAGTGATCCAGTCGTTCATGCCCAACATGTCCGACCCCGGCGCGGTGAAGACCGGCGAAGTCGAGCTTGTCGCGGGCGTCGTCCTCAAGAACACGCTCAAGGCGGGCGTTCTCAAGGGCATCGGCACCGCCGCGAAGCTGGGTTAGCCATGCTTGAGGAAGTATTGCGAAACCTGAACAACTGGTTCGAGGTGCCGGGCAAGCGCCTGACGGGCTTCTTCGAGGTATCGGGCGGCTGCATCGGGCTGCCCGACGGCTGGCTTCTCGACGGGCAGTACTTCCGCATCGAGGGAAGCGTGTTCAACGACGGGCTGCACCAGTGGCCCGCCGTTGATTTGCGCGACGAGGCGTTCACGGGCAGGGTAACGGCATTGGCAATCGACCCAGAGCTTATCGAACTGTCGAACCGCATCGACGCATGGAAGTCGAAATACAGCGAGGCCGCCGAAAGCCCGTACCAGTCGGAAAGCTTCGGGGGCTATAGCTACACAAAAGCCAGCGGCAACGGGTCGCAGGGCGGCTCTCAAGGCCGTTTGACGTGGCGCGACGCCTTCCGTTCGGAACTCAAACATTGGAGCAAGCTGTGAGCCTTTGGGAAGACATGATGGTGCCGTGCGAGCTGCTCGAAGAGCGGCGCGTTTCCGACGGCGAGGGCGGCTTCGCGACGGTCTGGGCGCCTTCCGCGCCGTTCGAGGCGGCCATCGTCCACGACGACAGCACGCAGGCCCGAATCGCCGAGAAGGAGGGCGTAACGAGCCTGTACACGGTGACGACCAAGGCCCCGCTCAAGTTCCACGACGTTTTCACGCGCAAGAGCGACGGCCAGGCCTTCCGCGTCACCTCGAACGCCGAGGACGGCAAGACGCCCAGCATGGTGAGCTTCCAGTTCAGCCAGTGCCAGGCCGAGGCCTGGGAGGTGCCGAATGAATAAGGAGGCCGCCTTCCAGGCGTGGGCCGAGGGCTTCGGCATCCCCGCCTACGCGGCGACCGCCGTCCCCGACGATGCGGCAGAGCCTTACATCACCTACACGCTCGCCACGGGCATGTGGGGCGATGGCGAGCAGGCGTGCGACCTTTCGATTTGGTACCGCACGACGAGCGAGGCCAAGCCCAACGCCAAGGCGCGCGAGATAGGCGAGGCCCTGGGCATTGGCGGGACGTGCCTGCCATGCGACGAGGGCCTGGTTTGGGTCAAGCGCGGCCAGCCGTTCAGCCAGCCCGTGGATTCGGGCGACAACGCCGTCAAGCGGCGCTACATCAACCTTTCAGTGGAATTCGTCACGAATTATTAGGAGGTCGAATGAAATACAGCCAACTGCCAGCCGATATGTTCAAGAACATCCAATTCAACGCCGGCATGATCGTAACCGAGTTCAACCTTGAGACTGGCATAGCGCCAGACAATGCGCAAGTTGGTGCCACTTCTGGCGGCATTAACTTCACCGCCACGCCGTCGTATTCCGACTATGGCGAGGACATCGACAACTGTCCGAAGAACATGAAGGAGATGAAGCGCCTCGATTCGTGGGAGGCGAAGCTCTCTGGAACCTTCGTGTCCCTGAAGACCGAGGCTGGCGCGATGCTGTGCGCCGCTGCTGATGTATCGAACGGCGGAATCATTCCGCGCTCCGTTCTGAAGAGCACCGACTTCAAAGACCTGTGGGTAATCGGTGACTATTCGGAAATCAACGAAGACGGCACCACCGGCAAGGCGGGTTTCATGGCAATCAAGCTTTTGAACGCGCTCTCCACTGGCGGCTTCCAGCTCCAGACGGGAGACAAGGCCAAGGGCCAGTTCTCGTTCGAGTTCACAGGCCACTACAGCATGGACGCGCCTGAGAAGGTGCCATTCGAAATCCATATCAAGCAAGGCACCGCCGACGAGGCGTAGCGAGAAAGGGAAACCGCATGAAATTCAATGAACTCACGGCTGAACAACTCATGGCTTCGATGGCCCTCATCGGCGAGGCCGCCGAGCACGTAATGCAGGGCGGCATCGGCGAGGACTTGGCGAGGGAGCTCGCGGCCTACAAGGGCAAGGCCAAGGGAGACGTCGGCAAGGCAACCGAATGGGCCGTTGGAATCATCGGCAAGTACCTCCCGCGCATCATGAAGGAGAACGTCGAGGACTTGTACAAAATCCTGGCGGCGGTGGACGGCCAAAGCCTCGAAGAGTACGAGGCGTGCTCCGACGCACGCAAGATCGTGAAGGACGTGGCCGAGCTGAAGAAGGCCATGGGCAAAGGCGGCGAGCTGCAAGAGCTGGTGGCGGGTTTTTTCAATTAGCGGCCCGCGACCCGTCCCTAATCTGGCTCTGCATGGGCGAGTACGCGGGCGTGAAGCGTGCTCGCCCTTTTTTGCGCTACTGCCAGGCCAGGCACGAGCGCGAGGACGAAGAGCGGAGCTGGCGGGTCTATATGAGCGACCAGGCCGCGCTCACGCCGCAAAACAAGTTCATAAAGAAGTCGTGGAGGGAAATCGTAGGTTCTGCCCGAAAGCCCGTGGACAGGCGAAGCGCAGAAGAAATCGCGGAGGAGGTAATGGCTAAAGCCAAGATCTAGGAGGTTGTGTAGCTTGAATCTGCTCGACCTGTTTATCAAAATCGGCGTCGACGATAAGGCGTCGAGCAAAATCGACGCAATAGCGTCCAAGGTCACGGGTACCTTGGGCAATGCGGCTGGATTGGCCGCGAAGGGCGTGGCCGCGGGCGTCGCCGCAGTGACGGCGGCCACGGGCGCGATAACGAAATCATCGCTCGACGCCTACGCGGCGTACGAGCAGAACGTCGGCGGCATCCAGAAGCTGTTCGGCAACATGGGCCAGAGCCTTGAGGAGTACGCCGCGAGCATGGGCCAGAGCGTCGACCAGGTAAGCGCGAAGTGGCAATCGTTGGAGAACGCCCAGAACACGATGCTGTCGCAGGCGCAGAACGCGTTCCGGACCTGCGGCATGTCGGCGAACAAGTACATGGAGCAGGCCACGAGCTTCTCGGCCGCCCTAATCAATTCGCTCGGCGGGGACACGGAAGCGGCGGCGGCGCAGGCGCAGAAAGCCATGGTCGCGATGTCGGACAACGTGAACACTTTCGGCACGAACATGACGGACGTGCAGAACGCCTTCCAGGGCTTCGCCAAGCAAAATTACACGATTAACCGGGGGCGCTTCGTCCCCGAGAGTCTGGCGGCGTAGCAATGCGCCGTTAAGCGTGCGTGAACCCTACCAGGGGTGTGGGGCGCAAGCCCTGCTAACGGGGGAACCCTAAAGGCGAAAGCCAATGGCAATCCCGTGCCAAGCCGCGAAAGCGGAAGGTGTAACGACTATCGGTTCGTCACCGAGTACAGCGCCTATCGGTACGGCGTTGGAAGTGCGCACCGACCAGAGGAACATTCACAATCTTGCGAACATGCGTTCGTAACCAGTTATACTATACGTATAACGGAAAGGCGGTCGCATGGAAGAGTGGCGAAAGATAGACGAACGCCCCGGTTACTCCGTGAGCGATTCGGGAAACGTCCGCAATGACAAAACAGGGCGCATCATGAAGCTGTCAAAGCATCGGTGCGGATACCTGCATGTCATGCTAGGAAGAAAAACGGTTCCCGTCTACGTGCATAGGGTTGTCGCGAAAGCGTTCGTGCCGAACCCAGAAGGCAAGCCGCAGGTCGATCATATCAACGGGGACAAGACCGACAACAGGGCTTGCAACCTGCGTTGGGTCAGCGCCTCTGAGAACTGCTGGAATTTCGGCTATATCGGGCGCATCGAGAATCGCAAGAAGAAGATTGTTGCCACGAACGGAAGCGAGACTATCGTATTCGAATCGCGCAACGCCGCAGCCGAGTATTTCGGTTGCGCCAAGTCGCAAATCAAATACGGGCACCGCTACAAGAAGGGCAACAAAAAGGATTGGCTGTTCAATCTGGCCGAAGATATAGTCTAAGCCCGCTGCGATAGGCAGCGTCAAAGTACCGCGAAAGCGGGGGTAATAACTGGCTCGACAACCTCAAGCTTGGCTACGGCGGCACGCAGGAGGAAATGAAGCGCCTCATCGACGATGCCAACGAGTACGCGGCATCTATCGGCGAGGCGTCCGATTTGAGCATCGACAGCTTCTCGGACATCATCACGGCAATCGACCTCATCCAGCAGAAGCAGCAGATAGCGGGCACCACGGCGCGAGAGGCCGCGACCACCATCGAAGGCTCGCTGAGCATGGCGAAGGCCGCGTGGGAGAACTGGCTTACGGGCCTGGGCGATTCCAATGCGGACATGTCGCAGCTCACCGATAACCTGGTGACGAGCGTCGAGACGGCCGCCGAGAACGTCGTGCCGCGCGTGGCCGAAATCCTTGGCACGCTCATCGGCACGGTGCCTGGGATGGTGGCCGAAATCGGCCCAACGCTCGTGTCTGCCGCTGGGCAGATAGGCGATACCGCAATCGAGGCGCTTCGCGCGTCGTTCGAGGGCAACGACTTCGCCCTTGGGCTGGTGGATGGCCTCGATTCGGCGCTAGACGAAATCGAGCAGAGGTTCAACGGCTTCAAGTCGCTGTGGAGCATGGGCGACAATCCCGTGGAATCGTTCACGCTCGTTGCGAAGAACGCGCTCAACATGCTCAACGGCGATATCGAGGCGCTTACGGGCAACTCGCATTTCGCCGACGCGATAACGGGCGCGTTGCAGACGGTGGCCGACTTCGGCGCGAAGGCGACTGACGGAATCGCGCAGTTCCTTGAGAGCTTCGACGGAACCTCTGCCATGGAGGCCGCCGCGACCGTCATAGACACCGTGGCGGGCTTCATCGGGCATCTGGCAGACCAGGCGGGCGAATACCTCATGCCCGTGCTTGAGGCGGCTGGCGAGGCCATGTCGGCCTTCTTCCAGGCCGTGGCCGACGCCCAGGTGTGGCTTGAGCCTTTGGCGACGTTCCTCGGCGACGTTCTGGTGGACGCGCTCGAAGTCGTGGTGGAGGCCTTCACCTTCGCGGTCGACGCCGTGACGCTGCTCGTGAACGCCGTGACCGAGTTCGTAAACTTCCTCATGGGAGTTCCCGCGAGCGTGCAATCCTTCGTCGACCAGGTGGGCGCCTTCTTCGGCCAGCTCCCTGGCCTGATTGGCGGCTTCCTCGCGGGCGTGATAGCAAGCATCGGCGCGTGGGTCGCGGGAATCGTGGCCCAGGCCGTGCAGGCTGGCTCGCAATTCCTCTCAAGCGTCGGGAGCTTCTTCGGACAGCTTCCGGGGCAAGTCGGGGGCTTCCTATCCTCGGTGATTGGCACCGTGGCGGGATGGGTTTCGAGCATGGGCGGCAAGGCTGCGGAGGCGGCCTCGACGTTCGGCTCGAACCTCATCAACGGGTTGATGGGAATCATCGGCCAGGCTCAATCGGCTGGCTCGGCGATTGTCCAGGGCCTCATCGACGGCATCATGGGGATGATTGGCGCCGCTGGAGACGCGATCGGCAGCGTTGTCGATCGCATCGCGAGCTTCCTGCCGCATTCGCCCGCGAAGCGAGGGCCATTCAGCGGCAAGGGATGGACGCCTTACAGCGGCCGCGCAATCGTGCACGGCCTCGCCGAGGGCATCGCGGAGCTTGCGGACGAGCCCGCGGATGCCATGGCTTCCGTGATGGAGGGCATCTCGGCGACGCAGGCGGTTGCCGACGCGGCCACGGTGACGGTGAAGGGAAGCGGGGGAACGGCGGAAGGCGAGTCGGCTGTGATTCGCTGGCTGGCCGAAAACCTCCCCGCGATTATCGCGGAGTTCACGCCCGTGATGGGCGAATCGGAGTTCGGGCGCAAGGCGAGGAAGGCGGTTGCGTATGCTTGATATTCGCTACGAATCTAGCGCGGGGGTATCGGTCGCGCTCAATTCTGGCGTGTACGTCGGCAGGCCGAACGACCTATTTAGCCGTGAATGGGACTACAAGCTCGGGTATCGCGCGCTGGCCACGGCCTCGCGCGGCGCCCGCAAGGTTTCGTTCAAGGCCTTCTTCGCGGACATGGCGCAGGCGGACATGTTCCGCCGATGCGCCGACGCGGACATGCAGAAGGGGACGCCAGGAACCTTGCGCGTCGAGGGCTGGTTCCAGCGCTGCTTCGTGGTGGCCTCCGAGGTCGACGGAATCGGCGGCGGTTTTTTCGCGGCCAAGCTCACCTTGGTCTTGCTCGACGGGGTGTGGCGCAAGGGCCACACGGTCTCATTCGAGCCGTTCACGGCGCAATCCGGCGACGGCGAATTCCTGGACCTGCCGTATGACCTGCCGTATGACCTCGGCGTTCCGTCAAGGCAGAGAAACTTCGACGGCCCCAAATGGGGCGATGCTCCGTTGAGATTCACCATCTACGGCCCGGCGGTCAACCCCTCGATTCGCATCGGCGGCAATTGGTACAAGGCCGAAGTGACAGTGCCGGAGGGCGGATACCTCGTGGTAGACCCGCTCGCCGCTCCTCGCAGCGTGACGCTCGTGAACATGGACGGCTCGACCCTCGACATGTTCTCCAAGGCGAGCCGAGGCGACGGGCTGGGCAGCGGCGAGTACATCTTCCAGCCGGCTTCTCCGGGCACGCAAGAGGTCGATTGGAACGGCTCGTTCGGCTTCGACGTTACGTGGTATGAGGAAGAGGGCGAGCCCGCATGGTCTTAGTGGTGCATGATTCAACCGCTGGCGACGTGCGCGAAATCGAGGAATTCGAGCTCGACCTAGCTTTCGGCAGCGACGAGAACGCGCTGAAATTGGAGGCCCGCGCGGGTGAGGCTCCCGAAGAGGGCCAATTCGTCTTCATCGACGGCACGGAATACGGCGGGGTTATCGACCAGGCGAGCTACGAGGCTGGCAGGGAAGCCACGTGGTCAATCCTGTGCAAGGGGCGCACCTGGCATGGAATTCTGGCGGGCAAGAGGCTTCTGCCCGATTCTGGCAGCGGCTACCTCTCCGTGAGCGGCAAGGCGGGCGATGTGCTCGCGTCGCTCATCGAGCGCATGGGGCTTTCTGGGCTTTTCTCGGCAGCTTCGGACGATACGGCGATTAAGTACACCTTCGACCGATTCACGGACGGCTACAGCGGCCTGAAGGCCATGGCGAAGGCCAACGGGCGCAAGGTTGCCATGCGCCGCAAGGGCGGCAAGGTGGAAATCTCGCTGCCGCCCATCGTGGACTACGCCAACAAGGTCGACAGCGACCTATTGGATTTCACGCTGACCTCGGTTCACCGATGCGTGAACCACCTGGTTTGCGCGGGAACGGGCGAGCTTGAGAACCGCGCGGTAATCCACTTCTACGCGGATGCCGCGGGCAATGTGTCGCACACCCAGAGCCTTTTCGGCGTGGACGAGATAGCGGCCCTGTACGACTACAGCAACGCCGACGAGGCGCAGCTGGAGGAAGAGGGCAAGAAGAAGCTCAAGGAGTACCAGACGCAGGGAAGCGTCGAGGTGGAAGCCCACGACGACATAGACGTCGACGTGGGCGACGTGATTTCGGCCCGCGACAACGCCCACGGGCGCACCGTGACCGCCACCGTGGCGAAGAAGATAGTGAAGGTCTCGCGCGGCGTCGCGACGTACAGCTACGAGGTCGGCAGCGAGACCACGACGAAGACGAGCAGCAGCGGAAACGCCGAGGGCAATGGCGGCCACGCCTATCTGGCGGGCAAAGGCCTGACGCTCGAAGGCTACACCTTCAACGCCGACGTTGATGCGGAATCGCTCGCGGCGGTCGAGGCGAAGGCCGACAAGGCGGCGAAGGCGGCGGGCGACCTCGCGAAAGACAGCGTGGGGGAGGTGGCCGCCGCCTATCCCGTGACCGCCGCGAGGGACGGCCGCCGCGTGACGGTGGGCGTGGCGTGCTGCACGCAGGCCGACGCGAACAGTTGGTTCTCATAGAAAGGAACGCAGAATGGCAAACGGAAACCTTCCAACCGACACGCCGTACGACGCGGCGAGCTCGACGTCGACCGGGCGCGTGCTCAGCGAGGACGCCGGGCGCGAGATGGCCGTGCAGACGCGGAGCAACTTCGCGGCGGGCATCGGCATAAGCGGTCTGCAGATCCAGCTCAAGAACGGGCAGCCATCCCCGGCCATCATCGGCACGGCGACAATCCCGACGGCGAGCCAGAGCGCGGCTGGCGCGATGACCTCGGCGGACAAGGCGAAGCTCGACGGCGTGGCCGCGGGCGCAAACAACTACGTCCTGCCCTCCGCTGGCAAAGGGACGCTCGGCGGCGTGAAGACGACCAGCGACGTGACGAGCGCGTCCGGGTACACCCCGGCCCCCATCATCGACGGCGTGCCCTACTACAAGGACACGAACACGACCTACGCCGACGCGACCCAGAGCGCGCGCGGCCTCATGACGGCGGCGGACAAGAAGAAGCTCGACGGCGTGGCGGCCGGCGCGAACAACTACTCGCACCCGACGACCCCGGGCAACAAGCACATCCCGGCGGGCGGGGCCGCTGGCCAAATCCTCGCGTGGGCGAGCGACGGCACGGCCCAGTGGCAGGCGGAGAAGGACACCACCTACGGCGACTTCAAGGGGGCCACGACGTCGGCTGCCGGGTCGCGCGGCCTGGTGCCCGCGCCGGCCATGGGCGCGGCCACGCGCTACCTGCGAAGCGACGGCACGTGGCAGGTGCCGCCGTACCCCACCATCGACTCGGCCATCTCGTCGACCAGCGCCAACCCCGTCCAGAACAAGGCGGTAAGCGCGGAGCTCGGCAAGAAGGCGCCGCTGGCCTCGCCGAACCTCACAGGTTCGCCGACCGCCCCGACGCCGGCGGCGGGCAGCAACGACACGCGGCTCGCGACAACGGCGTTCGTGCAGAACGCGGTCAATGCCGCCGTCACCAGCGCCGCCGCCTACCAGGGCGCGGCCAACAGCTACACCGAGATAGTGAAGACGGCCTACAAGCCCGGCTGGTACTGGTTCGTGCGCACCGCCGGGGAGTACGCCGGGCAGCAGTGCGAGAGCGGCGACATGATTATCGCCAACAAGGCGAAGGGCGACTCCGTCTCGGACAGCGACTTCGACGTCATCCAGAGCAACGTCGACTATGTGACCGCCAACGACGTCAAGGTCTGGTTCGCCTGATGGGCGGCTCGCGCGGCCTGATGGGGCCCGAGGCGTTCGCCCAGCTGCGCGCCATGGTCGACAAGCTGCTCGACAAGAAGGTCGACGACACGGCGGAGGGCGTGAGCGCGGCGCTGAACAGGCTCTCGACGGGTTCCGACACGCCGTCCGACGCGGACTACTACATCTGCCAGTACGCCCGCGGGGGAACGTCCAAGACCACGTACCACCGCCGCCCCGTGAGCGCGCTTTGGAGCTACGTCAAGGGCAAGGCCGATGCCGTGTACGCGGCCAAGTCGCACGTCCATTCCGCGTTCGACGTGCAGTTCTCCCCGCGCCGCGCGAGCACCGGCAGCGTGATGCCCGTGCACGCCGCCTTCATGGGGGCGGGGCGCTGCCTGAGCGCGTTCCTGCCGCCCTCCGGAATCAAGCTAGAGTACTCGACCGACGGCGGGGACACGTGGCTCGACTACGGCACGGGAGACGCGCACAAGCGCAAGCTCGCGTCGATGCCGAACCCGAGAAACGGCTACAGGCTCGGCGGGCCCAACGCCTCTGGGGCGCTCGGCGACATGCTGCGCATCACCTACGAGCCGTCCGACGGGCGGTACGGGCTCGTGCAGAGCGCGCTCGTGTGGGTGTCGACCAACGGCGGGAGCGACCTGCTGTGCGGCGTCGAGACGTCGACGATGGGCGCGAAGGGGACATGGGTCGAGCGCGTCGCGCCCGTCGAGATGAGCGGATGGTCCGGCCCGAACGTCGTCGACCTGCCTCAGCTCACATTCGGAGGATTTGAGGGCCAGACGGGCAACACGTACGGATGGCGCTTCACGTTCGCCAAGAAGGCGGACGTTCCCGGGAAGACCCCGGATGTGCTCACCATCGACCTCTACGGCACAAGCGTGTGGAATCCCGTGAACGAGATGATGAGGACGGGGCACCTTTACTCGTGGGACGACGAGGGCAAAGGACACTTCATCGGGTCGGCGGACAGCGCGACGGAGGCCGCCTCGGCCGCGAAGCTCAAGACCGCCCGCAGGATTACCTTCGAGGGCGCGGCGAGCGGAAGCGCGCTGTTCGACGGCGGCGGGGACGTGACGGTCACACTATCGTCGTCGGCGCAGGCGCCGAGCTTCCTGGCGGCGCACCCGCCTGGCAGCATCTACCGCGAGACCACGGGCCGCTCGCCCGCCGCCGAGTGGGGCGGCGCGTGGCGGCTCGTCGACTCGCTCGACGGCTTCGCGTGGCTGCGCACGGACTCGGGCCGGTCGGACAACTTCACTGCGGCGCAGTTCCTGGCGGCGCACCCGGTCGGCTGCATCTTCGAGTGGAACAAGGCAATCAATCCAGGGGCTGTCTACGGCGGCACATGGAGGAAGACCCCGTCAATCGGGGCGCACACGTTTGAAAGGACGGAATAACATGGCATTCGAGGCTGTGGACGCGTGCTTCGGCACGCCGCACATCTCCAGCGACGACCTGGCGGCGCTCAACACGGCGGCCATCGGCAAGGCGGACTGCGTGCTCCATTACGGCGACGACTTCAAGGCGGTGATGTCAAGCGCCAACGAGTGCCTGATCGGCACGGGCGTCGGCATGGTCGGCGGACGCCGCTTCTGGAACCAGGCCGCGACATCGCTCACCATCCAGTCGGGCACGCAGGGCCAGAAGCGCAACGACCTGATCGTGGCGCGATACCAGAAAACCAGCGCGGGCGTCGAGAGCATCGAGCCCTTCGTCATCAAAGGCACGCCCACCACGGGCACCGCCACCGACCCCGAAGTGACGGCCAACGATCTGAAGCTGTGGCGCGTGCCGCTCGACGGCATCAACGCGGGGAAGCCCGTGGCGCTCTTCGAGACGATGCCGACGATGGCGGAGCTGGGAGGCTCGCACAAGTCGGTAATCAAGTCGGCGCGAGTCGGCAACAGCGGCATGCTGACCTTGGAGTGCGCCGAAGACGGCTCGTGGATTTCCTTGCGCGGCACGGCCTTCTGGTCGAAGCATTCCGACGCTTGGGCGAGCATGGTGCAGATTCCAGGCTACACGAACGGCTCCGACTGGTACATCGACACGGGATTGACCGTGCCGAAGGCCCCGGGCAAGGCCAAGCGCTTCGACGGAGTTGGCTGGCAATGCACGGCTGACGCGGTGCAGCCGATGTACATCAACAACCTGTGCATCGTCGTCGCGGCCAGCGGAAAGGTGTATCTCGGCGAATGGAGCAAGAACCAGGGGGCGACGCAATTCATCGCCGTCCCGAACGGAGGCCGCATGTCGATGGGCATCGGCTACTAGGACTAAGCCGACAGGCAATCGAGAGACCCCAGACGGGCAACGGCTCAACGCCGACCCGCCTGGGGTTTCTTTTGCGCGGCGAAAACTGGCCGCGGGACAGGTGGCGCACGCTTGTCACGTAGGCTAGAGAAAGGGCAACCAATGGAGGCAATCTACACATTGACCGAGCAGCAGGTTTGGGCGATCGCGGGAGCGGCGTTCATGATGCTGTTCGATTTGGTCAGCGGCTTCGCGGCCGCAGTCATCAACAAGGAGGTCTCGTCTTCCAAGATGCGCGAGGGGCTGGCCCATAAGATGGTGCTCCTGCTGTTCATCGCGCTGTCATTGGCGGTCGAGGTGCTGTCGCTGCACGTGGCCGACTTCGGCTTCGGCGGCGTGACGGTGTACGCGGTGTGCGTGTTCATCATCGTAATGGAAGTCGCGAGCATCTTAGAGAACCTTTGCCGCGCATACCCGGAGCTTCGCGATACAAAGCTGATGCGAATCTTCGAGAACGAGAAGACCCAGGGGAAGGGGGAATAGCATGACCGCTATCGAGGAGCGGATTGTCGCGAACGGGCACGGCGCGCTGTCCCCGTCGTACTTCTGCGTGCACACCACGGCCAACACCGGCGCGACGGCCGAGAACCACGCGTCGCTGTGGTCGCGACAGCCAGACTACGCCGTGCACCTGGTGAGCGACTGGGAGAAGTGCCTGCACACGGTGCCGTACGACCGTCTGTGCTGGCAGGTGGGCAACGGCAACGGGTACGTCGAGGGCATTGAGATCTGCGAGGCCGCTAGCCGCGCGGAATTCGAAGAGGGCATCGCCATCGCGGCGAAGGCCGTCGCGGAACGCCTCAAGGCCCACGGCTGGGGAACCGACCGCCTGGTCACGCACAAGTGGTGCGCCGAGAAGTGGGGCGGCTCCGACCACACCGACCCCTATCCGTATTTCGAGAAATGGGGCTACAGCTGGGAGCGGTTCGTCTCCGCCGTGGAATCGGCCATGTCCGGCGGCGAGTGGGTCGAGGACGGCGGCCGCTGGTGGTACAAGCATGCCGACGGTTCGTACACGTCCGACGGCTGGGAGGAGATCGACGGCCGATGGTACCTGTTCGACGCCGACGGCTGGATGCTGACCGGCTGGCAGCAGCGGGGCGGCAGCTGGTACTATCTCAACGAGTCCCACGACGGCGGCTTCGGCGCGATGCTTACCGGCTGGCAGCTGGTTGGCGGCAAGTGGTACTTCCTCGACGAATCTGGCGCGATGGCCACGGGCTGGAAGTCCGACGGATCGAAGTGGTACTACATGGACGGCGACGGCGCCATGCAGACCGGTTGGGTGCAGGACGGCGGCAAGTGGTACTGGATGAACCCCGACGGCTCGATGTCGGCCGACGAGGTGAAGTCGGTGGGCGACACGTTCTACGCCTTCGACGAGTCGGGCAAGATGCTCTCCCATGCGCTCAAGGTGCAAGGCGTGGACGCGTAACCAACCCGTCAACAACGGCTCGGCAGTGTTGCCGGGCCGTTTTCTTTTTGCCCAAAACGGGCACCCGATCGCATCGCGTCCGTTCGCGAACCGTTCGCGTTCGTGGCGTATCATCGCGTTCATGGACGCTTCGCGCAAAGACATAAGGGCACGGCTCAAGGCCGTGCCGACAAAGGCCCAGCTGTCGGCGATGCTCGACGCCTCTACCCTCTCCGAAGCCCAGCGCGAGGCCGTCTTCCTGGTCTACGGCATGGGCCGCACCAGGGTTCGGGCGTCGCTCGACATGGGCGTGTCGCTGTCGTGCCTCAACAAGCTCATAGCGTCGTCGTATGACAAACTCGGGTGAAACCCGGGAAAAACCAAAGCCTCCCGCCGTGGGATGATTCGGGAAGAAACCGAACCCGCGACAGGGGGCCTTTTTATGCTCGGATACCAGCAATTCCAGCCTTTCAATCCATACCAAGACCAACTCGCCCGCATGCAGATGCAGCCGCAGAGCGTGACGCGCGTGTCGGGCATCGACTCGGCGCGCCAGCTCCGTTTGCCGCCGAACAGTAGCATGTTCGCACTCGACTACGACGACCAGCATATCTACGCCGTTTTCACCGACGGCGCGGGCGTGGTCACCGCCAAGCCGTACCTGCTCAAGGCGTGCGACGAGCCGCAGGCGGCGGGCAGCTACGTGACGGCCGAGCAGTTCGAGCAGTGGAAGGGGGAAATCGATGAGCGTATTTCCAAGCTACAACAAGCCGGACCTGACGGCGATTAGCCAAGCCCTGCGCACACAGGACCCCGCGAGGGCCAAGGCGCAGGTCGAGGGCATGCTTCAATCGGGGCAATTGTCCCAGGCACGGTTCGACCAGCTCGCCAAGCAGGCGAACCAAATCATTGGCATGCTGAACATCAAGTGACCATCGGCCGATGGGGTAATCGGACCTACACATATAGGAGGACGAAATGGACAACGGAATGAGCCTTTCCGACATCGCTGCGGTCACGCGCGACAACGACGGCTTCGGCGGCTCGAACGGGGCGTGGTGGATCATCATCCTGCTGCTGGCCCTGGGCGGCGGCATGTGGGGCAACCGCCAGATGCCGAACGGCGAGCCCGTCACCGAGGCGGGGCTGTGCAGCGCGATGAACTTCAACGACCTGCAGAACGCCGTGGGGCGCTTGAGCGACAACGAGAACCTGCACATGATGCAGCTCTCGCAGGGCTTGGCGTCGGTGGGCTACGAGAACCTGCGCAACTTCGCCAGCACGCAGCAGACCGTGCAGAATGGCGACTACGCGCTCGCCCAGCAGCTTTCCGAGTGCTGCTGCACCACCCAGCGCGCCATCGACGGGGCCAAGTACGAGAACGCCCAGGGCATCGCCGCGGTCAACGCGAACATCAACGAGAAGTTCGCCGCGCTTGAGAAGAACCAGCTTGAGCAGACCATCGCGGCGCAGCAGAACCAAATCAACCAGCTGAACTTGCAGGCGCAGATGTGCGGCGTCGTGCGCTATCCGAACGCCACCACCTACAGCGCGGGCGGAAACCCGTTCTTCGGCGCTGGCTGCGGCTGCGGTTGCGGCGCGGCATTCTAAACCGTCAATCTTCGGTTCGTCGGGGGCCTCCATGGCCCCCTCGTCTTAAGGAGCTAGAAAATGGGTTACAAGACTGTGGGCCGCTTTGTCTACGACAGCGCTACGGCGCAAATCGTGGCCGAGGGCGGCAACGTCGTTTTCGACAACGCCACCATCTCCAACAACTGTGCTTTGTCCTCTCCCGGCGCGGGCGTCATTCGAATCAAGAAGCCGGGCCTCTACAACGTGTTCTTCAACGCCACCCCGGTAGCCACCGCCGTCGGGGCGGTGGAATTCGCCATGCGCCACAACGGCGCGGTGGTGCCCGGGGCCAACGGTTCGGTGCAGCTCGCCGCCGTGGGCAACGTGGGAAACGTCGCGTTCATGTCGCCCGTGACCGTCGAGTGCGGCGCGGGCGACACCCTGGCGTTCTTCGCCGACGCGGCAACTAGCGTGACCACGGCCGCCGCCATCGTCGAGAAGGTGGCGTGATGGAGCGCATCGGAGAGCTGGCGCGCATGATCTGCGACGAGGTGCGCGACGCCCGCAAATACGCCAAGCTCGCGCTCAAGGCCAAGGACACCTCGGCGCTGGCGGATGCCCGCACGTTCGCCGAGATTTCCAACCAGGAACTGGGGCACGCCGACAAGCTGCACGACATGGTGGTGAACGCCATCGCCCAGGCCAAGCAGGCGGGCAAGGAGCCGCCCGAGGGCATGGAGCGCGTGTGGGATTGGGAGCACGAGCGCATAATCGAGGACACTGCCGAGGTGCGCAACCTGTTGGGCATGCTGAACGCGTAAAGGGGCCGATTTCGGCCCCTTTCTTTCTGAAAAGGTGTCGTTTGGGGTGTCAAACGGGGTGTCGGGCAAAAAGAAAGAGGCCAGGTTTTGCGACCTGACCTCGTGCTTTAGAGTGGTGCGGGTGAAAGGACTTGAACCTTCATGGGGTTGCCCCCATACGGACCTGAACCGTACGCGTCTGCCAATTCCGCCACACCCGCATGGCTTCTTGCGAAGCGAGTTAGTACTATATCCGAAGCGATTCATGGATGCAAGCACTTTTTTCGAAAAAAGCGAGATTTTTGGTTTCGGCGCCATGGGGCTGCTTTCCGGAGGCGCTCGTTTTCGCGGGCGATATCTTCCAAATAAAAATGCCGACACGAGGCCGGCATTTCTTCCAACGGTTGTGGGTTCGAGGTGCCCGGTTGGTTCGGCGACTACTCGTCCTCGTCGTCATCGTCATCGAAGAAGGTGAAATCGTCATCGTCGTCTTCGACCTCGCCGCGATCTTTGAACGCTTGGCGGGTGCGCCACTCCATAATCACGCACACCAAAACCGAAATCACGAGGCCCGCAAGCACCAGAATGCCCACGCCAGCGAATGACTCGAAGAAAAAGTGGTACAGCGACTCTATGCTCATGACGATCTTCCTAAGTTTTAGATGAGTAATTGCGCCTTGGCGCTTCTGCGATTCTAAACGATTGTGCGCAGAAGTTGGGCGAGACTTGCTCATATTGCAGAGAACCAAACAACCTCACGGGACGGGGCGTGCGTGCGGGGGAATTACGCGCTTGTGGCGCTTAGCGTGTTTTTGGGCGCACGCGGGCGCTTTGTGCAAGCACGCTTGCATTTCCGCCGAGGCTTGGCGGATGGCTCGGCGAGCCCGTGCGCGGTCGCGTTCGTGCGCTTCGGCGGTCGGTCGCCGGTGGATTAAGGGGGCCGTTAACGAGCGTGCGCCCGAAGACTGTGGGGCTTTGCGGTACTATAGGCGGTCATTGGTGAAGCAAATGCGTCGCGAAGGGAAAGGTTGGTGGGTTTTGAAGAGGTTGGGCGGTGAGA
>ERZ857972.696-NODE-696-length-27786-cov-8.006311_pt1 | contig 27786 bp, 28 predicted proteins | sample MGYA00519757_ERZ857972 | MGnify/ENA primary metagenome ERZ857972 (study PRJEB31778, sample SAMEA3449383) | human gut metagenome | biome: human gut; feature: human-associated habitat; material: faeces | place: United Kingdom | collected 2010/2012 ...
TACTTAAATTATTTTACTGTGCGGATACGCATAGTGTTTGTACCACCTGTACCTACTGGAACACCAGCAACGATAACAATGTTATCACCAGATTCTACAAGACCTGATTCCAATGCAACTTTTTCAGCAACATCAAACATATCATCAGTTGAGCTTGGTTTTTCAGTAACTACTGGAATAACACCCCAGTTAAGCATCAATGATTTTTGAGTAATTTCATCGAATGTTACAGCCAAGATATCAGCTTCTGGACGGTATTTAGAAATCAAACGAGCAGTGTTACCTGATTCAGTAAGAGCAACAACAAGTTTGATATCCATTGAGTTAGTAGCATCTTTAACTGCAGACGCAACTACTTCAGTCTTAGTTGAACGGCCAAATGTTGATGAATCAAGACGACCATACTCTTTAAGAAGAGTTTGAGCGTTTTTATCAATTGTAGCCATTGTACGAACTGATTCAACTGGGTATTTACCATTTGCAGATTCACCAGAAAGCATTGTAGCATCTGTACCATCGATAACTGCGTTGAATACGTCAGATACTTCAGAACGAGTTGCACGTGGTTTTTCTGTCATTGTTTCAAGCATGTTAGTAGCTGTAACAACAACTTTACCAGCAGCGTTTACTTTAGTGATGATCATTTTTTGGTAAACTGGAACCATTTCGAATGGTACTTCGATACCCATGTCACCACGAGCGATCATGATACCGTCAGCAGCTTCGATGATTTCATCAATGTTATCGATACCTTGTTGGTTTTCGATTTTAGCCAACAATTGAACGTGACCGTTACCAGTTTCTTCACAGATAGCACGAACTTCTTGTACGTCTTTTGCAGTACGTACGAATGAGATAGCGATAAAGTTAAGACCTTGTTCAAGACCAAAACGGATATCAGCGTTATCACGTTCAGCAAGTGCTGGGAAAGGAATTTTAGTGTAAGGGATGTTTACACCTTTTTGTTTAGCGATGATACCATCATTTTCAACATCAACGATGAATTCACGTTTTTCAGCATCTTTTTCTACAACACGAAGACCAAGTTTACCATCATCGACAAGAACTTGTTTACCAACTTCTACATCGTCAAAAACGTCAAGTGCACCTGCAACGTTCAATGCGATAACGTCGCGAGTTGATTTGATACCTTGTTTAGTAGCAACACGAATTTGTTCACCAGTTTTGTATGCATACTCTTTAGCATCACCTTCGAACAATTCAGTACGGATTTCAGGTCCTTTTGTATCAAGAAGGAAACCTACTTTTTGACCAGCAAGGTCTTCTGCCATACGAACGACATCCATACGTTCACCTTGTTCAGCGTGGTCACCATGTGAGAAGTTGAAACGGAAAACGTTGGCACCTTCCTTGATCAATTGAGCAATGTTTTTAGCAGATGCTTCACGGTCAAGTTTTTCGCCCCAGTAACCATCTTCACCAAATTTTTTGCCGCCACGGATTTCAACCGCAGGACCAAGTGTTGCAACGATTTTTACACGTTTATTCATGATAAATAAAAACTCCCTTATATTTTTTGTCGCCTTAGCGACGGATTAACAATAATTTAAGTAACTGAGATTAGCTCAAGTTAGACAATGAACGGTTAAGGTCTGCAAAGTCAAGACGAGCTTTGTGTGGATTGTTAACGATAATTTTACCGTCTTCAGTAAGACTGAACAAAGCGCCTTCTTCTGCTGTACCAAGGATTGGGCTTTCAACAAGCTCTTCATTGTGGATACCAACAGCTACACCACCAATACCTTGTTTAAGGAGGTCAACCGCATGTGCACCCATCCATGAAGCAAGAACACGGTCACGCGCAGTTGGTGAACCACCACGAACCACGTGTCCAATGTTTGTTGCACGAAGATCTGAAGTATCTCCAGCTTCTTTCATTTTAGCTGCAAATTCTTCAGCACCCATGACACCTTCAGCAAGTACGATTACATGGTGAGTTTTAGCACCTGATTCGTAACCTTCTTTAACTTTACGTACAACTTCATTAATATCATACTCTTCTTCAGGTACGATAATTTGGTCTGCACCAGAAGCAATACCAGCCCAAAGAGCGATATCACCAGCGTTACGTCCCATAACTTCAACGACAAAAGTACGTCCGTGACTGAAAGCAGTGTCTTGAATCTTATCGATAGCTTCTGTTGCTGTTGCAACAGCAGTATCAAAACCAATTGTGTAGTCTGTACCAACGATATCGTTATCGATAGTTCCTGGAAGACCAACAGCTGGGAAACCATGTTCAGTCAAACGCATAGCACCATGGTAAGAACCATCTCCACCAATAACTACTACACCTTCGATTCCATGTTTTTTAAGTTGCTCAATACCTTTAAGTTGACCCTCAAGTTGGGCAAACTCAGGGTAGCGAGCAGACTGAAGGAAAGTTCCACCACGGCTGAGGATGTTGTCTACGCCTTTGGCATCAAGTTGGAAGATATCTCCTTCAACCATACCAGCGTATCCACGGTTAATGCCGAAGACTTCAATTCCTTCAGAAATTGCTTTGAGAACAACTGCGCGAGCGGCAGCGTTCATACCAGGGGCATCTCCACCACTAGTCAAAACAGCAATACGTTTCATTATTCCTGATACTCCTTTTATATATTTAACATTTTCATTATAACACAAAGAATTCTAAATGGCTTTAAATTTGAAAAGATTTATTGTTTTTTTTATCGTAAAACCGTTTTCAACACATAAGGTGCTAATTCCTGATTAAGTTCCTCGTTCTTAGCTACTTTATATCTTTGACTAACGATAGTTTCCTTACTTCCTTGATAACGAATAATGACAGGAATGTTCCCGGGATACTTAGCTAAGATTTGAGAAACTTCTAAGTCCTTATCATGATTCTCAAGTAAAATCCAGAAACGCTCCGTGCTAGCTTCCTCCATGTTTGACAAGATTAACTGAATGCGTCCATCACGCTCCTGGGTCCGTCCATCAAGATAAAAGAGACCACCTTCACTCAACTTATCCTTATGATAGAAATAGGTTTCTGGGAAAAGGGTGACATCAAGTTTATTGATCCCATCAGTGACGTTCAGAAAGGCCATCTGATCACCTTTTTTAGTTCTGATAATTCGAACGGATTCTATCTGAACCAAAACCGTTGCCTTAGTATTAACAGCCAAATCAGAAATGGCTTGATAGGGACGAGAGGCCATTTTTTGAGCAAGGTGTAAGGGATGCGGACTAAGCCCAACTCCTAGTAACTCCTGTTCTAAATTATAACGATCCGTCTGGCTATAATCTTCATAATCAACCCAAGAATAAGAGGACTCTGCAAACAAGCTTCCTAACTCATTGACAAAAGTAAAGAGGTTGTTTAAATTGCCAATGATTTTCTGACGGTTTGGTTCAAAAATATCAAACAAACCAATTTGAATAAGAGGTGTCAAAATATCGACTTTCTGATATTTGCTAGGAATACGTGTTAAAAAGTCTTCTATAGAAATGTATTTTCCATTTTGTTTGCGATCCTCAATAATCCAAAGGGCAAAATCTCTTGGCAAGCCTTTGATAGTCTTAAGACCTAATACGATCTTGCCATCTGAAATCTTGTCCAGATAGGGAATCCTATTAATATCGAGACTAGCTAGGGAGAAGCCATTTTCAATTGCATCCTTAATGTAATCACTAGACGAATAGTTTAACATGACGTCATAGAAAATCTGAGGGTAATGCGTTTTGAAATAGGCTAATTGAAAGGCTAGTGCTGAATAAGCATAGGCATGACTTCTATTAAAGCCATAACCTGCAAACTTAGCCATCATACTAAAGAGGCGTTCAGCAATCTGTGGGTCACGTCCTAACTGACGACTTCCTTCCATGAATTGTTCGGACATCTTAGACATTTCATTGGCATCTTTTTTAGACATCGCTCGACGAAGCAAATCGGCTTTTCCGAGTGTAAAGCCTGCAAATACTTGGGCAATCTGCATAACCTGCTCCTGATAAAGCATGATGCCATACGTAGGCTCAAGGATTGGTGCAACTACTGGATCAATGAGATCTACTTTTTCCTTACCGTATTTACGAGCAATGAAATTATCTGTATAATCGCTAGCTCCGGGACGGTTAAGAGAGGTTGTCGCTACGACTTCTTCGAACTTAGCCGGTTTAATCCGTTTAAGGAGGTTTATGGCACCTGCCTGCTCAAACTGAAAAATTCCCTTTGTCTTACCACTGGCAAAAAGTGCTAGGGTCTGTGGATCTTCCAAGTCAATGGATTTGATATCAATAGTAATTCCCTGCTCTTCTTCAAGTTTCTCCTTCATTTTTTGAACAAAGGTCAGATTACGAAGGCCCAAAAAATCCATCTTAAGCAAGCCATTGGCCTCAACTGCGGAGGCATCGTACTGAGTAACCATCATATCCTCACCAGCTTTTAGAGGAATATGGTTGGTCAGATCGTCATCACTCATCACTATACCAGCTGCATGGATTGAGGTCTGTCTTGGCTGGCCTTCAATAGCCTTAGCAATCTCAAAAGCCCTCTGAAATTCCTGTCTCTGATTAATCAACTGTCTAAATGACATATTCTTCTCATAGACAGAGGTCAAGTTATCACGAAAAGAAATCTTTTTACTTAGTTGGGACAGTTCAAATTCCTTAGCACCAAAACGTTTAAAAACATCTCGAATAGCCTGCTTGGCTCCAAAGGTTGAAAAGGTAACAATCTGAGCAGAGTGCTTACTACCATAACGGTCCCTAACATAATGAAGAAACTCGCTTCGATAGATATCAGGCAAGTCGATATCTATATCAGGCATGCTATAACGTTCTTCATTTAGAAAACGCTCAAAAAGTAAGTCATTTTTAACGGGATCAATTCCAGTAATATCAAGGACATAAGCCACCAAGCTTCCTGCAGCAGACCCACGTCCCATTCCCATATAATAACCACGGCTACGCCCAAAGCGTAACAAGTCCCAGACAATCAAGAAATAATCATCAAAGCCCATCTGATGAATAATAGACAATTCTTTGTCTAAACGTTCCTGATAAACTGCTGCGCTTAACTTTTTAGTTTCTAATCCAGATTGAGCTAATTGACGTAATTGGTCAACTGCTGGCATATCACGATTAAAACGGGGAAGCTTCAAATCCGTATCAAATTGATAAGTAATGTCTGAAACAAGTTGCTCCAAATTGTTCAAAGCCTCTGGAATATCACTATAGGCACTTTCCATTTCTTGAGGCGAGAAAAGAAGCTGATTCATAGGACAAATAGAGGCCTCTGACAAGGAAACGTTTTGTGAGATGGCATGCAACATCTGAATCGTCGAGCGGTCTGCATTTTCAAAATAACGCACTGTATGTAATGGAACTACAGGATAATCAAACTCTTTGCCAGCATCTTCTGGCCTTACCCCAATGAAAACTTCTGAACCAAGAGTCATCCCTGGCTCCCAGTCTTCACTCGGAAGGATGAGGGCAATAGCATTTAGATAGTCCGAAAAAGCTGTAAACTCGCGTTGCCCTGAGGAGAGCTCTGTTGCCAACTTCATCAAATTTTTATAGCCCTGATTATTTTTTGCTAATAGACGAAAAGGAATTTTTCTTCCCTCGTAAAATAGATTAGCTTCCATACCAATCAAAGGACGTAAACCCTTGCTACTTGCAAACTGAGCAAAATGATAAGCAGCATAGAGATTGTCACGATCCATCAAACCAAGGGCTTGATAGCCAAGCTCTTTGGCATGCTCAACGTAGGTGGTCAAATCTACAACACTATCCATGAAACTATAGACGGATTTTGTATCCAATTGTGCAAACATGAAGGCCTCCTTTCTATCTTTCTATTATAGCATACGCTACTAGTAAAAACGCCTCTACCATATTAACTGTTTCAAACAAAAAGAATGAGATAGAACAACACCTTAAACATTGTCCTTATCCCATTCTTTTAAGTCCTCATTATTATTTTACAAACACATCATTGTTTCTTATTGCCAATATGATGGGCGTTGTTTTTCATAGGCAGCAATCAAATCTTCATATTGAAGAGTGATTCCAATATCGTCAAGCCCTTCAACCAATTTACGTTTCCACTCATGATCGATATCAAATGGAAACTCTCCTGCTGAAGATTTAATCACTTGGTTTGGAAGGTCAATCGTAATTTCCTCACCTGCAGGAAGAGCAGCCAATTTTTGACGGACTTCCAAAGGTTGAACGATTGGCAACATACCATTCTTCAATTCATTGTTATAGTGAATATCTGAAAATGATCCAGCAATAACACAACGGAAACCGTAATCTTCCAATGCCCATGCAGCGTGTTCACGAGATGACCCCGAACCAAAGTTATCACCAGTAACCAAAATGGTCGCATCGCGATACTCAGGTTTATTGAAGACGAAATCAGGATTTTCATCGTAATCATCATTAAGGTAACGCCATTCAAACATCAAATTCTTACCGAAACCTTTTTTATCAACAGCTTTCAAGAATTGTTTGGGAATGAGTTGGTCCGTATCGATGTTATCATTCATCAAAGGTACTGATTTCCCTGTATAGACGGTAAATTTTTCCATTATCTTCTCCCTTATGCTTGAACTTCTGGCATATCGCGGACATCTACAAATTTACCAGCGATTGCTGCAGCTGCTGCCATTGCTGGACTACAAAGGTGAGTACGAGCACCATATCCTTGACGTCCCTCGAAGTTACGGTTACTTGTAGATGCACAGTGCACACCTTCTGGAACATGGTCTGGGTTCATACCAAGACACATTGAACAACCTGGATCGCGCCATTCAAATCCCGCATCCATGAAAATTTTATCCAAACCAAGACGTTCAGCTTCTTTCTTAACTGGACGCGAACCTGGAACAACAATAGCTGTCAATGTCGGTGAGATATGTTTTCCTTTAACGAATTTAGCAGCTAACTCAAGGTCGCTAAGACGTGCGTTAGTACAAGAACCAATGAAGACATAACCAAGATCGATATCTTTAGCATATTCACCAGGCTTAACGTCCATATACTCGTAGGCACGTTCATCATTAAAGTCTTTGATTTCTGGGAATGGTTGGTCAAACTCAACACCCATTTCAGGGTTAGTTCCCCATGTAACCATAGGTGCCAATTCTGAAACATCAATAGTGATTACTTTATCATATTCAGCATCTGGATCTGAAACCAAGGTTTTCCAGTCAGCTACTGCTTCTTCAAACTTCTCACCCTTAGGTGCGCATGGACGCCCCTCAACATAATCATAAGTTTTTTGGTCTGGATTCATAAGACCCATCTTAGCACCAAATTCAATAGACATGTTACAGATAGTCATGCGTTCATCCATTGAAAGTGCATCAATAGCTTCACCACAATATTCAACCGCGTATCCTACACCAGCATCAACGCCATAGCGTGCAATAAGTGCAAGAATAAAGTCTTTTGAATAAACACCTGGCTGTGGTTTACCAACAAATTCAACCTTCATTTTCTTCGGTTTCACTTGCCACAAACATTGTGTCGCAAAGACATGTTCTACCTCAGATGTACCAATACCAAAGGCAATAGCACCAAAGGCACCATGAGTAGCCGTATGACTATCTCCACAAACGACAAATTTTCCTGGTTGACTACGACCTGTTTCAGGACCAACCATGTGGACAATCCCCTGACGAGCAGTACCGTGGGTAGCCGCATCAATACCAAATTCCTCAACGTTTTTCGCCAAAGTATCAATTTGGTTTTTAGAAATAAGGTCACGAATGTTAAAAATATCAACCGTAGGAACGTTGTGGTCTGTCGTACCAAAAGTTAAATCTGGGCGACGAACTTTACGTCCAGCATCACGAAGTCCTTGAAAGGCCTGTGGACTTGTAACCTCGTGAATATAATGCTGATCCACATACATCAATTGTGGTTCGCCCTCATTTCCAGTAACGACGTGGCGTTCCCAAAGTTTATCAAAAATTGATTTTCCGCTCATAAAATACTCCAATTATAATCTAAGGATTAGCTAATCCGAAAGTCTTGTTAGAATAAGGTATAAAAGAAAGACATCTATAACAATTCCTATAAGCCAGCAAAGCTTAAAGTACCATTTGTTAATTTTATGTCTAAAAAGTTTTCCACCTAGAAAGGCACCAATACCACCAAAGATCAGTGTCTGTAATAATAATGCCTTCTCAGAAATCCGTCTCTTATGTTGAATAGCCTTATGTTTATCAAGTCCATAAACGGATAAGACGACTAGATTCCACACCAACAAAACACTTAGTAACACTAATTTCAGTGTCATGATTTTAGAGATTGCCAATAATAGCTGCTGTCATTTCAGCAGTCGAAGCCTGACCACCCAAATCACGTGTCAAGATGCCTTGATTCAAGGTCTTATCAACAGCATTTTCAATCAATTCTGCCCCTTCAGTTTCATTGAAACTTTCACGCAACATCATAGCTACTGATAAAATCATTGAAATTGGGTTGGCAATACCTTGACCGGCAATGTCTGGTGCTGAACCATGGATTGGTTCATAAAGACTCGGACCATTTTCAGAATGACTAGCAGATGGCATAACACCTAAAGTTCCTGGAAGGACACTTGATTCATCAGACAAGATATCACCAAAAAGGTTTTCTGTCACAACCACATCAAAACGAGCTGGGTTGGTAATCATAATCATTGCGGCACTATCAACGAGTTGGTGTTCAAGAGTTACATCTGGAAACTCCAAAGAAACTTCATCAGCAATCTTACGCCACAATTTAGAAGTTGCCAATACATTTTGTTTATCAATACTAGTGACCTTTTTGCCACGACCTTGGGCAATCTTGAAAGCACGACGCATGATACGACGAATCTCATCTGCTGAATAATCATTGATATCACGAGCCTTATCTTCTTCGAGAATATGCTCACCAAAGTAAATCCCACCTGTAAGCTCACGAACAACGACAAAATCTACGCCCTCGATACGCTCTGGTTTAAGAGGTGACAAGTGTTTCAAAGCATCAAAGATGCGGACAGGACGGATATTAGCAAAGAGATTTAGCTCTTTACGAATGGCCAAAAGTCCTTGTTCAGGACGAACTGGCGCATTGTCATATTTTGGTCCACCAATTGCAGCCAAGAGGATAGCATCTGCTGATTTAGCAGCATCCAAAGTTGACTTAGGAAGTGGATGACCCTCAGCATCAATGCCAGCACCACCAAATGGTTTAGCATCGATGTCGTAATCAAATCCAATTTTTGAAGCTACTTTTTCAAGAACTTCAAGACCTGCTGCCATAATCTCAGGTCCAATTCCATCACCTGAAAGTGTTACAATTTTCTTTGTCATGTTTAACTCCTCTTCGGCTTATGGAAGGTCACGATAAGAAACCTTACGTGCCATCTCACCAGCATTTTCTTTTTGAACCAATGTATTAGCATTGATATAGGCAATTGCTGATGCTTTCAAGACATCAAAGTCCAAACCAGATGCATTGAATATAGTATCTGTATCTACATTTTCTACAGTTACAAGTACACGCGCTTGCGCATCAATACCATCAGTTACTGCGTCAATATTATAAGAAGTCAAGCGAACTGTTTGGTTGAAGAATTTGTCAATAGCATTGAAGATAGCTTCAACTGACCCTTGGCCATTTGCCAAAAATTCAACAGATTCACCATCTTCATTAGCCAAGCTTACTGTAGCAGTGATTGTTTCATCAGCATTAGTAGTCAAACGAAGATCTTCGAAGTGGAAACCTTCTGGATTATCTACACTTGTACCAGCAACAAGTGCACGAATATCTGCATCAGTAATATCATGTTTTTTCCCAGCCAAGACTTTAAATTTAGCAAAAAGTGGTTTGATATCTTCTTCAACAAAGTCAAGCTTAAGTTCTTTTAATTTTTCAACAAAGGCATGACGTCCTGACAATTTACCAAGAGGAAGACTGTTACTCTTCACACCTACCAATTCTGGTGTGAAAATTTCATAAGTTTGTGGGTTCTTAAGAACACCATCTTGGTGGATACCTGATTCATGAGAGAAGGCATTTCCACCAACAACAGCTTTATTTTTAGGAACAGGAATTCCAGAGAAGCGAGAAACAAGCTCTGAAGTATTCATTGTTTCGTTAAGAACAATATCACTTGTTGCTTGGAAAAAGTCTTCACGAATTTTCAAAGCAACAGCTACTTCTTCAAGAGCAACATTACCCGCACGCTCACCAATACCATTGACTGTTCCCTGTACACGTCCAGCACCGTGTTTAATTGCTGTCAAAGTATTTGCAGTTGCCATACCGAGGTCATCGTGACAGTGAACACCAAAGACAACTTTATGATCTGATTTAATATTTTCAGTCAAGTGATCAAAAATACGTGCAAACTCTTCCGGAGTCGTAAAGCCAACTGTATCAGGAATATTAATATATGAGGCACCAGCATCAACTGCTGTTTGAACAACTTCAGTCAAGAAATCAAGCTCAGTACGAGTAGCATCTTCAGGAGAAAACTCAACAACTTCAAATTTTGAACGTGCATATGACACATGTTCTTTTACAGCTTCAAGAATTTCTTCTTTTGATTTCTTCAATTTAAACTCACGATGAATCGGACTGGTTGCGATAAAGACATGAATTTGTGGATACTTAGCATCTTTCAAAGCCTCATAACAAGCATCAATATCAGATTTTACTGAGCGAGCCAAGCCAGTAACAGAAGTTGTTGTCATAGCTTCTGCAATTTGTTTTACTGCCTCAAATGAATCTGGACTAGCTGCAGGGAAACCTGCTTCGATTACAGAAATTCCCCATTTTTCAAGTTGCTTAGCAATGGCAACTTTTTCTTTGATTGAGAAGTTAACACCAGGTGTTTGTTCCCCATCACGAAGACTTGTATCAAAAAATTCAACTTTACGCATAGACAATCCTCTTTCTAAAAGTAAAAACGATAGTAGTAAAAAAACATCTCACTCGGAAACCCAAGCGAGATGTTTTTACCTCCCGCTTGGTAAGCCAAACAGGACTAATGCTTTTGCACTAGCCCTCATTACGCAATAGCAAAACAGTTGTAGTTGCGAATGTCATTTGACTCATTTCCTTTCGATGTATCTTGGTTAATATGATACATCTTTCCAACTTGAAAGTCAAGGAAAAATTACTGAATTGACTGACTTTTCTGACCACTATTTACATTTATTTTCAAGAAAAGAAAAAAGCTGACCAAAGTCAACTTTTTATTTGTTAATGATAACTACTTATCTCAGCTTATTTTCCGAGGTAGTATTCGTTAACAACGTTCAATTTTTCGTCAAATTCGAATACCAATGGTGGGAAGTTTGGAATTTCAACATCCATGATTTCGTCGTCTGACAATTGTTTGATGTGTTTTACAAGGGCACGGATTGAGTTACCGTGTGCACCTACGAATACGTTTTTACCATCTTTAAGAGCTGGAGCGATTTTATCTTCCCAGAATGGAAGGGCACGTTCCAAAGTAACTTTCAAGTTTTCAGCATCTGGAATTACTGAGTCGTCAAGTGAAGCGTAACGACGGTCAGTGTGTGCTGAGTGCTCATCATCACGATCCATTGCTGGAGGCAATACATCGTATGAACGACGCCAGATGTGAACTTGCTCATCACCAAATTGTTCAGCAGCTTCTGCTTTGTTTTTACCAGTCAAACCACCGTAGTGACGTTCGTTCAAGCGCCATGATTTTTCAACTGGAACCCAAAGTTGGTCAGATGCTTCAAGAGCCAAGTTAGTTGTTTTGATCGCACGTTTCAATACTGAAGTGTATGCTTGGTCAAATTCGATACCAGCTTCTTTGATCAATTTACCAGCGTCAATAGCTTGTTGAGTACCTTTTTCAGAAAGATCTACGTCAGCCCAACCTGTGAAAAGGTTAGCTTTGTTCCATTCAGACTCACCGTGGCGAGCGAAAACCAATTTTACCATTAGTTATGTCTCCTTTTTATTTTGGGTTAAACCCATTTACTCTATCTATTCTACCCAAAAAACCTTGAAAAAGCTAGCAAAATCCAAAAAATTCTGTAAAATTCTATTGCTTCTTGTCTTGGCAAAAAGAGACGATATCAGCATTTCGTTTTAGAGGCTTTAACCCGTCCAATATTTCCTTGTTTTAGGCCCCTTTTCATGCTAAAATGAGATGAAATAGTAACATTTTACTTTGTGATCTTTAAGGAGGATCTTATGGTTTCTACTGCTACAAAAGTTGGTCAGTTTACGTTTGATAACTGTCTTATGAATGCCGCTGGTGTTCATTGTATGACTAAGGAAGAATTGGCAGAGGTTGAGGCTTCAGCTGCAGGTTCATTTGTCACAAAAACAGGAACACTTGAGGCCCGTCCCGGTAATCCTGAACCACGTTATGTGAATGTACCTCTTGGGTCAATCAACTCAATGGGATTGCCAAATAATGGTTTTGAATACTACCTTGACTATGTCATTGAATTGCAAAAGCAACCCAATACAAAAAATCATTTTCTTTCACTTGTTGGTCTCTCACCTGAGGAAACGCACACTATTCTTAAAAAAGTTCAAGATAGCGACTACGAGGGGCTGGTTGAACTCAACCTTTCATGTCCTAACGTTCCAGGAAAACCTCAAATCGCTTACGATTTTGAAACAACAACCGAGATCCTTACTGAAGTCTTCTCTTACTTTACAAAACCTCTTGGTGTGAAATTACCACCATACTTTGATATTGTGCACTTTGACCAAGCTGCTGCCGTTTTCAACCAATTTCCACTTGTCTTTGTTAACTGTGTGAACTCAATTGGTAATGGCCTTTACATTGAAGATGAGTCTGTTGTCATCAAACCTAAGAATGGTTTTGGTGGTATAGGGGGTGACTACATCAAACCTACTGCCTTGGCAAACGTTCATGCTTTCTACCAACGTTTGAAACCTGAAATCCAAATTATTGGTACTGGTGGTGTAAAATCTGGTCGTGATGCTTTTGAACACATCCTTTGTGGCGCAAGTATGGTACAAGTTGGTACTGCCCTTCAAAAGGAAGGTGTCGCTATTTTTGACCGTATTACTAAAGAACTTAAAGAAATCATGGAAGAAAAAGGTTACGAAACTCTTGAAGACTTCCGAGGAAAACTTCACTACATCGACTAGTCTATAAAAAAAAGTTTGGAAGATTTTCCAAACTTTTTTGTTATTTGATGATGATTCTCTTATTAGACAAGACCATCATCATCGCGTTCATCCCAGTCTTCAAAAGGGTCCTTGCCCTCTTTTTCAGCTTGAAGACGTTTCTGACGCGCTTCTTCAATTTGTTCTTCACTTGGCTTCATCAGTTTGCTAATAGCAACAATACCTGATAGTTTAATAACAGTAAAAACCAAAAGAAAAATCAATACCACTGTTATGGTTTTCATAGATTTCCTTAACTTATTTCGTATAAATCAAAACCCCTAAAATCTTAGGGGTTTTTACATTATTTAACTGCGTCTTTAAGAGCTTTACCAGCTTTAAATGCAGGAACTTTAGAAGCTGCGATTGAGATAGCTTCACCAGTTTGTGGGTTACGACCTTGACGAGCAGCGCGTTCGCGTACTTCAAAGTTACCGAAACCAATCAATTGTACTTTTTCACCTGCAGCAAGGAATTCTTCGATAGAAGCGAAAACTGCATCTACAGCTGCTGCTGAATCTTTTTTAGTAAGCTCAGTTGCTTCTGCAACTTTAGCGATCAAATCTTGTTTGTTAGCCATTGTAACAATCCTCCAATTTATTTCTAAGCGAATAGTTTTTTTAGCGCTTGAACAAATATTATCTTATCCTAAAAGGCCTATGAGGTCAAGTAATAAACGCTAATTTAATCGCTTTTTTGCAAAAAGTAAAGGCTTTTTAATTTATTGTCTTATAGATGTCAAATTCGATACGGTCATTAACCAAATCTAGGCTTTGAGCACGTGCTGTTATCCCCTTCTTATTCTTCATAGACTGAATATTTAGGGTAACTTTTCCCTTCTTACTATCGATGGCGATGTAATCAGGAAGGTTAGTTGAACGTTTAATCATCTTAAGGGCATCCGAAACAGGCAGTTTCAAGGTTCCAGCTGAAAGCTCAGAAACATGCAGTACAATTGCTCCTGATTCACTAACAACTGGCGTAAAATAGACATATAGAGGAACAGGATGACCTAAAACCTTATAGCTACTTTCAAAAACAATTTTAGAATTGGTAACCTTGACCTTGAAACGCATCTTATCGGTCGAATAATCTTGGGCAAAGCCTGTAAGAGCAGCGTCAAGCTCATCCTTAGTCATACTATATTTTCCAATTTTAGTTGCTCCCTTGGGTAGGGATACAGAACTTGTCGTCTCCACTGGAGTCATGATTCTATATGTCACAACACTTACTAGCGCTAGATTTAAGGCCAAGAGTCCTAAAAATAGCCACTTCCATACCTTACTCACCTGACCACTCCTTCTTTGTTTGGTTAATACGTTTCAAAATGGCATCTGACATAATTTGATAACCTGTATTATTTGGATGAAAATGATCATCCTCAAAAAGAGCATCGTTCAGGCTATCTTGAGAAGATTTACTAGACTGAGAGGTATCATCAGAACTTGTAACACCGCCCTTACCGTCAATTCCCTTATAAAGCAAATCATTTACAGGAACAAAATACACATTATCGTACTCTTTGCACACCTCTTCAGTAGACTGGTTCCAATTATCTACAATAGTTTGCATTTCTGTCATCTCTGGAAAATTAAGATAAAAAGGATTGTAAATACCAACAATATAAATTGGCAATGTTTTATTTTCCTTGCGAGCTAGCTCAATAATCTGTCCTAATCTCTTTTGATAGGCCTGAGCAGGCTTAGTGAAGGTAGCTACATTAAGATTCGTGATATTGTCCTTAATGACATGGATCACATCATTACCACCAACTGTCAGAGTCATCACTTTAGCCTTTTTGAGATCTCTTTGAATATCCTTCTTTTCTTGCATTCTCTTGAGAATTTGATTACTCGTATTCCCCGCAATACCGTAGTTACGAGAAGTCACTTGCCAGTCAAAATCTGACTCTAATGCCTGTGATAGCACAGGAACGAATCCTCCTTGATTACTACTATCACCTACACCTTGCGTAAGGGAATCACCGATAGCAACATAGGTGACCTTTTCATTTTTGATAGATTTGATCTTTTCTGCAATTTTTGATGACTGATGCGTACTAGGAACTACAAAAATGAAGAGGCCGACAAATAAGAGAAAAAGCAAGAAGAAGCCTACGAGGCTTCTAACTAATTCTGATTCTTTCCACTTATTCATAACGAACCATTACGGCAAAGGCGCCTTCACCAGTGTGCGTTTGAATGATGGAACCAGTCTCAAGGATTGAAATTGGAGCACCCAAAACCTCAAGTTTTTCAGCCATTTCATGTGCAAAATCAGGTGTCCCTGCATAAGAAATACCAATCTCTGCCACTTTGCGGTCCTTGATACTATCAATATAAGAATCCAACCATTTTGTGAATGTCTTAGCACCACGACCCTTCGCAATGGTATTTAACTGATAGTCTTTCAACTCCATAATGACACGGATATTGAGCAATGAAGATAGTAGACCTGTTACACGTCCAATACGACCACCTTTGACAAGATTCTCAAGGGTAGACACACCGATATGAAGTTCGGATTTACTTTTCACTTCTTCCACACGTGCTATAATCTCATCAAGACTTGCTCCTGATTCAGCTAGTTTAGCTGCTTCAACAACCTGAAACTTGAGGCACTGATCCGTAAAGCCTGAATCGATGACGGTTACATCTGCTCCTGAAAGGCTAGCGCCTTGACGTGAGGCTTCACATGTCCCAGAAAGTGTATGCATGATGTGGATAGCCACAATCTGTTCTGCACCTTCTTTGACAAGCTTTTCATATGTCTCTGCAAATAAACCTACTGGTGGTTGGCTTGTCTTTGGTAACTCTTTACTATGCTTCATCATATCCAAGAAACGGCCTTCTTCTCGAAGATCACTATCTGAATAGATAACACCGTCCACCATAACCGACAATGGAACAACAGTAATATTATATTTTTCAACCAATTCTGGTTCAATCGTAATTGACGAATCGGTTACAATTCTGATTTTACTCATATTTTTCTCGCTTAACACAAATTTTTATTCTATTATAGCATGACTGGAAAACTTTTCCCAAGTCTTTTTCTAAAGAGAGTCATCTACCTTTAACAAGGCTCTTGCTTGGCTCAAGGCAGCCCCTGTCACGTTATCACCTGCTAACATCTTAGCGATTTCTTGCACCCTTTCCTCAGGTGTCAAGAGACGCACACGAGAGACAGTTGTCTCATTATCACTTTCCTTAGAGATAAAGAACTGATAATCAGCAATTGCAATAACTTGCGGAAGGTGACTGATGGCCAAAACCTGACCATGACTCCCAATCTTATGAATTTTCTGAGCGATGGCTTGGGCAACACGACCTGAAACGCCAGTATCAACCTCATCAAAGACGATACTTGTTTTGTCTTCTTTGCGGGCAAAGGCTGACTTAATCGCTAACATGAGTCGAGATAATTCTCCTCCTGAAGCAACCTTAACAAGCGGTTTAAAGCCTTCACCTGGATTGGTTGAGATGTAAAACTCAACCTGCTCATTGCCATCACGGTTAAATTTCCCTTTAGTAAAGGTAACTTTAAAATCAGCCTTATCCATGTAAAGGTCGCATAACTCGTTCTTAATCTCAGCTTCAAGGGCTGTAGCAATTTGATGGCGTGCCGTTTGTAGGGTCTCTGCAGATGCAAGCAGGTCTTTTTCAAGTTGCTTAAGCTCTTGTTCCATGGCATCTGACGAGCTGGAATTGCCAGTCAAAAGATTGTACTCTTTACTTGAATTTTCCAGATAATCTAGGACGTCATCAACAGTTCCACCATATTTACGAGTAATTGCATTAATCGTATCTAAGCGGTGTTCAATCTCTTGTAAACGCCCAGCATCAAAGTCCAGATTATCCAAAAAATCACCTAGTTGCTTAGTGACATCTTCCAAAACATAATAGGCTTCTGATAGATTTCCAGAGAGTTCTTTGTAATCAGAGTCATACTCTTCAAGAGACTGGAGGTCGTTCATAGCAGAACGGACATTTGAAAGGCTTGAAAAATCTTCATTATCCAGCATGACATAGGCATTGGTTAAGGTATCCGCAATCTGCTTATGATTAAGAAGTTTGTCTCGCTCCTTCATCAAAGCCAAATCTTCTCCTGATTTCAGAGAGACTGCTTCAATTTCTGCAATCTGAAAAGCTAGCATTTCAATTCGAGCCTTATGCTCCTGCTCATTTTTCTGCTTTTCAAGAACGGCTTTTCTTAACTCACGATAGTGGTCAAAATACTCTTGGTACTCTTTCTTAGTTTGGAAAAATTCCTTGTCACCAAAGGCATCAAGCATGGTAATATGCAGAGCAGGCTTCATAAGCTCTTCCTGGTCATGTTGTCCATGGATATCTACCAAGAAGTGCCCAACGGCTTTAAGCGTCGTTAAATTGACCATCTGTCCATTGATGCGACTAACACTTCTACCATTTTGGAAGATTTCACGACGGATAATCAATTCATCCTCGACAGGAATCCCATTATCTTCCAAGATACTAACCAAGGCAGGATTTTGTTCGATTGAAAAGAAGCCCTGAATTTCAGCCTTAGATGCTGAATGACGGACGACTTCGCTAGAAGCACGTGCACCCAACATAAGATTCATGGCATCTATAATAATGGATTTACCAGCACCTGTTTCACCAGTAAGGACGGTCATACCATTCTCAAAGTTTAGAGAAATCTCTTCAATAATTGCGAAATTCTTTATCGTAATTTCGAGAAGCATAGGCCCTCCTATTCTTCAACCCACTTAATGATTTGCCCCTGTAGTTCAATAGCTGCTAACTCTGACTGAGCCACTAAAAAGAGGGTATCATCATCAGCAATAACACTAAAAATCAAATGCTTGTACTCATCTAAAAGAATCTTCTTGATGAGGCGGCTTGTCCCAGGTTGAACAACGATATTCATAAAGGCATGTTGACGATCAACGCGCAACAAGCGACGAGTCGCAACAGAGGTTCCACCTACTCGTCTAGGAGCAGTTGAGAGCCCATAGATGTAAGATCCGTCTTCAGTTGGTACTTTGGTAATACCAATTTCATTGATATCACGCGATACAGTCGCTTGAGTAGCCTTTAATCCCTCATTTTGGAGTAATTTTACCAATTCTCCTTGAGTCGTAATTTTATTTTCTTGGACAATCTTTCGGATTAACTCCAAACGATCATTCTTCTTCATTCTTTTTAAACTCCTTGTGTGCTTGTGCTACAACTTCCTTAATAGAGGTTTGAGCATCATTTTGAGGAGAATTTGTCTTCTCCAAGTGTGCGAGAAACTCAATGTTACCATGACCACCTTGGATAGGTGAAAAGTCCAGCCCCTTAACTGAAAAGCCATAGTCAACCGCAAAAGCAGTCACTGTTTCTAACACTTTTTCATGGACACTGCTCTCACGGACAATCCCGTTTTTCCCAATTTGTTCACGGCCCGCCTCAAATTGTGGTTTCACAAGAGCAACAACTTGCCCCCCATCAACCAATATCTTAGCCAAAGCCGGTAGAATCAGATTAAGAGAGATGAAGCTGACATCGATTGATGCAAAAGACGGTAGTCCTTCTGTAAAATCAATAGGTTCAGCATAACGGAAATTATATTGCTCCATGGAACGAACACGCTCATCTTGGCGCAATTTCCAAACCAACTGATTGGTACCGACATCCACAGCATAAACCAGTTTAGCCCCATTTTGAAGCATAACATCGGTAAACCCACCTGTTGAAGCTCCAATATCGATGGTCGTCATGCCTTCAACTGACAGTTTGAATACTTCCAAAGCTTTTTCAAGTTTAAGCCCTCCACGGCTCACATACTTGAGTTTTTCTCCTTTAAGCTTCAACTCTGTACCGTCGTCGATTTTTTCACCAGGTTTATCGTAACGCTCACCATTGATAACATTAACAACTAAACCAGCCATAACGCCACGTTTAGCTTGTTCTCGTGTTTCAAAAAGGCCTTGTTTATAAGCCAAGACGTCTACTCTTTCCTTAGGCATGGAGTCGTAACCTTTCTATGATTTCTATAATACTGTCTTTCTTGAAACTTTGAGTCTCAGCTAGATTTTGGAAAATAGCCTCAGCTTTATCAAGTGATTCCTCAAGGATAGCATGTGATTTTTCAAGACCAAGCAGAGCCGGATAGGTTGATTTTCCAGCAACTACATCTTTCCCAGGCGTCTTCCCAAGCTCTTCGAAATCAGCAGTCACATCCAAAATATCATCACGTACTTGAAAGGCAAGACCAATCAAGCGACCAGCTTCTTGAAGATTTTCCAAGACCTGTTGATCTTTTTGAGCAACAATTCCAGCCGCTACAAAAGGAAAGGTTAAAAGCTTACCTGTCTTATGCTCATGAATCTTAGCTAGTTGCGATAAATCAAGTTCCTGACCTTCACCCTTCATATCCAACATCTGTCCACCTACCATACCGAAGGTTCCTGAAGAATGAGACAATGCTTGAATCAATTGAACTCGAATTTCTGCTGATAGCTCTGTTTGGGCCAGGAGATCAAAGGGATCCAAAAAGAGAGAATCGCCAGCCAATATCGCCGTTGCTTCATCAAATTTCTTATGGTTGGTTAAACGTCCTCGACGGTAATCATCATCATCCATAGCCGGCAGATCATCGTGAATCAGACTTCCAGTATGAATCATTTCAAGACTCGCTGCAACATCGAAATGACTAGGAGTTAGCTCTAAACCAAATCCTTCAAGCAGATCTAAGAAAATCAGTGGACGAATACGCTTACCGCCACTATCAACTGAATAAAGAATAGCAGTGATTAAATCACTTGATACAGGAAGATTCTTTTTTTGGTAGTAATCACGGATAGCCGCATCAATTTTATTTAGCTTGCTCATTAGGCATCCATTTCCGTTTCTGTACCATCTGCTTGCATAACCTTAACTAGTGTTTTTTCAGCATCTTCCAAGGTCTTCTGCAAATCCTTAGACAAGGCCATACCTTTTTGGAACTCAGCAATAGCATCCTCAAGAGCAACGTCACCTGTTTCGAGCTTAGTGACGATAGCTTCTAAGTCCTGTAAATTTTCCTCAAATGTTTTTTTAGTTGACATTTTTCACCTCTACTTCTAGTTCTCCATCTCTCATTTGGACGGTTAATTGATCACCTTCGGTAATATTCTTGGTACTGGTTAAAGGTTTATCATCTTTCTTGACAATGGCATAGCCCCTTGCAACAATACGGCTAGTATCTAGAGACAATAAGGCATCCTGTGCCTTTTCTAATCTCACACGGTTACCATTAATAGTATTCTTAGTTGTAGTCACCAATAAACGTTGCAAAGACTCTCGACGGTCTTGATAGTTCTGAACACTGATCAGAAGATTTAAGCCTTGTAACCGTTGTTTCAAAAGTTCCGCTTTTTTTTGCTTTCGCTCGAAATCTTGACTCATGAAGGTTTCAAGCCTTGTTGTTAGTCGATCCAACTTTTGTAGATAACCATCGTAAAGGCGTTCAGGTTGCCTAAAGACAACAGATTGTGACAATTTGGCCAAGCGTTCCTGGTTATACTGTATACGTCTCAAACAGGCTTGATAGGCTCTATTCTGTCTTTCACGAATCCAAACCAAGGTATCAGCCTTTGATACCGGAGTCGCAAGTTCTGCCGCTGCTGTAGGCGTAGCAGCCCTACGGTCTGCAACAAAGTCAGCCAAAGTTGTATCTGTTTCGTGACCAACACTTGAAATCACAGGTAGACGACTCTCAAAAATCGACTGAACCACAATTTCCTCGTTAAAAGCCCAGAGGTCTTCAATAGAACCTCCACCACGACCAACGATAAGTAAATCTAAGTCATCTCTTTGATTGGCTTTTTGGATATTTTCAGCAATTTCCTGTGCAGCTCCTTCACCTTGAACCTTGGTTGGGAAAAGTAAGATTTCTACCCCAGGAAAACGACGACTAACAGTCGTAATAATATCTCGAATAACCGCACCACTAGGACTTGTGACAACCCCGATTTTTTTGACAAAATTAGGCAGCGCTTGCTTATGACGATCATCAAAGTAGCCTTCTGCAGTCAATTTTTTACGAAGCTGTTCAAACTGGATAGCCAAAGCTCCAATACCATCCGGCTCAGCCTTCTCGATAATAATGGAATAAGAGCCACTAGGCTCATAAATCTGGACCCGACCAACGACATTGATCTTCATCCCTTCTTCGAGTTCAAAACCAAGTTTTTTGAAAACTCCAGCCCAAATCGTCGCCTGAATAACAGCTCCTTCATCCTTAAGCGAAAAATATTGGTGACTCGGGCGGCGACGAAAATTGGAAACCTGTCCCGTCAAATATACCCTCTCTAAATAAGGATCACGGTCAAATTTCATTTTCAAATATTTGGTTAAGGATGTGACCGATAAATAGTCTGACACGACAACTCTCCTTTATTTAAGCTATCCTTGAAAACCTGAAGACATTAAAAAAGTTCTGCAGAACTATCATCCCCAAATCTTCTCAGTCGGCTTTTTAATTGTATACACGATTACTTAAAATTATACCAAAAAAGACTGTCAAAAGACAGTCTCAACCACCATTGTCAGGTGTTTTATATGGTTTCATTAATCGGTTGTATATTTTTTTGAAACGACGTCCCAAGAATCGCTTGAACCATCAATACCACCATAGGCTTCGAGTTGTCCCTTCTTATCCACACGGAAAAGAAGAACATCATTACCATAGGCATCATAAAGTTGAGCATAAACTAGGTTATCATCATCATCGGTCCAAGAATAGACTTTCCAACCTAGATTTTTATAATTTTCTCCTGTTGACCCTTGTTCTTTAGCATAGGTAGAAACTACCCAGTCTTCCAACTGTTGGTCAGACAAGGATGACGTATCAACTTGAGAGGATTGATTATCAGATGATGCTGCTGCTTGTTCCTTACTTTTAGCTAACTGACCATTTTTCCATGGATTTGTTACACTCTCTTTTTGGTTATTACTATACCACATCAAGGTAACCACAGGAATAACCACTGCAAGTACTGCAACAACTCCAATTACCCATCTAATGATTTTAGGATCTTTGAGTTTATCAAAACTCGAAACTTTTCTTCCCTTTGTAGTTTCATTTTTACGACGTCTAAATTCGCTCACAGCTTTTTCCTCTTTTTCTTGAAAGTAGTCCCTTTTTTTCTTTTCCTCTTGTTCCAAGAGCTTTTGCACTTCCCTACGACCCTGTGGATCACTCGTTTGAGCCAATGAAATCTGCAACTGAAAAATACGATTATCCAAAGCTTGCTCATATTCTTTGGCTGCTTCTCTATCACCATTATCAGCTAAGGCTCTCAGATACTCTTCATTACTGAATTCAGCCATTCACTATATCGCTCCTGCTTCTAAATCGTTTCTTCTATTTTCTTAAAGCCTGAGACTTTTGTCAAGTTACTAGTTTGTAACAAATTCTTACAGCTGTAAAAAGCCGAAGAAAGTCACATTCTCCAGCTTATTTCTTGGTTGTTTCTTTATAATACTTACAATAACTTTGAAGAGGACATGTCTGGCACTTAGGATTCTTAGCTAAGCAATGATAGCGTCCAAAGAAAATCATACGGTGATGGCTGATAATCCAATCCCTCTTTGGGATTTTCTTCATCAATTCTGCTTCGATTTCCTCTACACTAGCATCCTCTGGGGCGATATTTAGCCTTTTGGAAACACGTGAGACGTGCGTATCTACTGCAATCGAAGGAATGCCATAGACCTCAGCTAAAACCACATTAGCCGTTTTTCGTCCCACACCAGGTAGACTTTCCAATTCCTTATGCGTTTTCGGAACCTGTCCATCAAAATTCATTAAAACAGCTCTAGCAGTCTTGATGATGTTCTTTGCTTTATTCTTGTAAAGACCAATCGTTCGCAAACACATCTCAACATCATCCAGGTTGGCAGAAGCCAAATCCTCAATTTCTGGATAACGCGCCCACAAGCCTGGTGTAATCTTATTAACAGCCTTGTCTGTTGTCTGGGCTGATAAAATAACAGCAACTAATAGCTGGAAAGGCGTTTCCCACTCCAACTCTCCATGAGCATTTGGAAACATCTCTCCCATGAGAGCTAGAGCCTCATTAACACGTTTTCTTCCTAACATTATTGGCCACCCCATAATTGACGGGCTGCATCCATACCTGTTTTGAAGTCATCCGAAACTTGGTGATGGTGCTTCTTACCTTGATGCTCCAAACGACGCTCTTCAACTTGAATTTTAGTTGTAATACCACTTAATTTCCAGTTACGAAGAACTCCTTTTATATAATTCCAATTTGTCTTGCGGTTAAATACTGCTTCTTTCAAAGCCTCACGGATAAGTTCGGGATCAGTATGTTCTTCTTGGATTTCCTTGTTTAAATCTTCAACAACCATAGGATTCAAGATTCCCAAAGCTTGTTCTAACTCATCTGTTAATTGCTTGATGAGTTGTGTATTGGTTGGCTGACCAACTACAGGCCCGGTCGTTGTCTTTTCATTGCTCACTAACTTGTCCAACACTGCTAAGGCAGGTGAGGCATCTACAACCATCTCAATTTCATTGTTAATCTTAATAGTCGTGAAATCAAGAAGTCCAGCCTCAGTTAATGTTGTAATACTTTTATTAACTTCAGTTGGCGTCTTCCCAGTTGCTTGCGCGATCTGACTAGAAGCCACTTCTCCAATCTGAGTTGTCGTTTGTAGATAGAGAAACTGCCAAACTAGAAAGTCATCCGCAGATGGGAAAATATCCTTAAAGTGGAAAAATAAAGCATTAGGAAGGACCAGATTACCTGATCGATACTGTTCAAAAAAACTCATATTTACCTTTCAGAGTAGCAAGACACCCCAAAAAGCCAAATGCTCTCACATAAGTCCTTTGAGACTGTCTACTACAAATAACCGTAGAATGAAAAATCGTCTTCCAACTCTTCTAAACGATAAGGTGTTTCTTGATATACCGCATAGTTAATCCAATTGCTAAAGAAAGCAGATGCCGCAAGATTCCAACGAAGTTTAGGCTCCTGACTTGGATCATCCTCTGGGAAATAGTTTGCCGGTACATCTGGATTAATGCCTGCATCCAAATCTCTTCGGTATTCTCTTGCCAGAGTATCACGGTCATATTCAAAATGACCGAAGCTATAAACTTCACGAAGATTCTTACTTGCTAAGATGGATAAACCAACCTCTGGTCCTGACACAACAATATCTAAATCCGTCTTGTTTTTAATATCCTCGAGCCTAACCTCTGTATAGCGTGAGTGCGGTGACATAAAGCTATCATCAAAGCCATTCATAAGGAAGTTTTCAGGCATGTCAACAGTTTGTTTATAGATTCCAGATAATTTCTCTGACAATGGAACCTTGTCGACTCCATGCTTATAATAGAGACCTGCTTGAGCTCCCCAACACAGATGAAGTGTTGAATAGACATGCTTTTTAGACCAGTCAAAAACCTGTGTCAATTCTTGCCAATAATCAACTTCTTCAAAAGGCATTTGCTCAACAGGAGCACCTGTTACGATGAGACCATCATAATACTTATGCTTAATTTCATCAAAAGTCTTATAAAAGGTTTCCATATGTTCGGCATGGGTATTTTTTGACTTATGACTAGTCATATAAAGAAACTCGACGTTAATTTGAAGTGGCGTATTAGCTAAAAGACGTAGTAACTGAGTTTCTGTCACTTCTTTAGTTGGCATAAGATTTAGGATTAAGACCTCCATTGGTCGAATATCCTGGCTACTAGCTCTGTTCTCATCCATGATGAAGACATTTTCCGAACGCAATACATCAAGAGCTGGTAACTTATTATCAAGTTTTATAGGCATAACAATATCTCCATCCTTATTTATTCTATCTTCATATTATAAACCGGGGAGGTATTGTTATCAAATATATATTTTCTCTAGTTAGCTATAGCTTTAAACTATATTTAGAGGCCACCTTTGTTTTAAAAGAGTTAAAAAGGCCCTAAGGCCTTTTGTTAATTCATAGGTAGATTTATCCTGGGAAGTTCATCAATACTTTAGTATCGTAACCTTCGATAGCATCACGTCCATTAAGACCATCAAGCTCAATCAAGAAGGCACAGCCAGCAACGACACCACCTAGGCGCTCAATCATTTCAATTGTAGCTTTGACGGTACCACCAGTTGCCAAGAGGTCATCAACAATAAGTACACGTTGGCCTGGCTTGATTGCATCGGCATGCATACAAAGTGTATCGACACCATACTCTTTTTCGTAATCGGCTGAAATCACTTCACGTGGCAATTTACCAGGTTTACGAACTGGAGCAAAGCCAATACCAAGTTCAAAAGCAACTGGACAACCAACGATGAAACCACGCGCTTCAGGACCAACAATCATGTCAATCTTCTTATCAGTCGCATACTGAACGATTTCACGGATAGCATAGCTATAAGCATTTCCATCAGCCATCAAAGGACTAATATCACGGAAAGTAACTCCTTCTTTCGGGTAGTTTTCAATAGATGCAATATAATCTTCTAATTTCATTTGTTCTTCCTATAGGCTTTTCGCCAAAAAATTATTTACATACCATTATAGCATGAAATAGGTAATAATAAACAATTTAAGTCCCAATTGGTGTTGGAAAATAGTTTTCAAAGTATGCATTATCTAATTCAACTAATTTAAATAACTCTTCTTCACCATTTATATTTCTCCAGACCTCAATTTTCTCAACTTTAGGTACCATCTTCATTTTATACAAATAATTATTATCAAGTATATCTCTTAATGTAAACTCAACAATCTCTTCACCTTTAAGTTCACCATCAAAACGAATAAGTAAAATATTGGAGGTCCCCTTATCAATCATAAACTTTTCATCTGATTTTAATTTATGACTACATAATAGATTATTGTTATTTGTACATTTGACTTCTTCAAGTAATGCATGTCCCAAACCAATATTATTAATTTTAATCAAAATAGAATTCGTATCATTATCAGAAGTATTTTGTTTTTTTAAATCAATAAAATTTGTATACTTCAATTTTTCTTCAAATGAACGTAAAATTCTATAACTTGGAATTATTTCATCTTTTAACAATTGCATTCTAACAAAATCGGTAGTTATATTAAACAATGGTCTAACATTAATACGTCGGTCATATTCAGACTGGCTCCTTTCTTCTTGGAGTGTAAGTACAATACCTTATAAAGTGATAAAACTACCAATTAAGGAGCCATAATAAGCTAACCAATCATATCCTAATTTTTTACTAAAACCAAGTTGAAAATTTACGGAATTTTTAATAAAAACGTAAAAAATAGGCAATATTGACAGAATAATTAATGTATAAAAAATAACAGTACTTCGACTTTTCTTTATATTACGTCCTTTTTTCACAATCTTCTCCTTTAAGCCAATCATAAATTTCCTGTGGCGTTCCTAAAGCCATGAGTTCTTGGAACTTAACTAGTCGTTTCAGATTTTGGAAAATCTGACTGTCCTCAATCTCACGTTTTTCAGCTTCTTTATTAACTGTCATAACACCATTATCAATAGTCACAAAATCCAATTCATCAAAGATTTGAATCATCTTAATCAGGAGAATCTTGTCGATTTTAAGGTAATGACTGAGTTCATCCAATTTATAACGGACATCGAACTCTGGGAATTGGTAAATGGTTTTATAGAGCCTTGCAAATTGCTCTCTTGTTCCATAACCTGTCAGATAATAGGCTTCCTTAATGCTATTTTTAAAATAGATAGCCTGGAAATCTTTACCTTCAAACCACTCTTTTAATTCTGTCGCTGATTCAGGTAGGGTGTTGAGGACAACCGCAGGCTCTGTGTCTGCTGCTTCTTCTACCGTTGGTACGCCTTCAGGCAGTGCCATATTTTTTGAGCGAAAATCAAATAATTGAACACCATCTACACGCGCATCTTCTAGCATGAGCTGTAGCGTTGTCTGACCATTCCAAACATTAACAGATAAGGTCACTGCCAATTCCAGACCCTGAGCTTGTTGAAATTCTTGAAGCAAATGACCTTTATTAAAAGCGACAACGTCAAAGCTATCCTTGCCTTGCTTCACCTTAAACTTAAGATGGGCTCCATTTTGTCCCATTGTCCTAGCTTGAGTAACGGTAATATCATGTAGCCAAAAGACTGGCTTTTTATTATCCATACCAAAAGGTGCTAGTTTTTCAAGGCTCTTAATGGTATCCAAGCTAAGCTCACTGAGTTGGAGCTCCTCGTCTAAATTAAGCGTATTTTTAGCACTTGTATCAATGTCATTATCGTAGACATAATGACACAAAATATCTGAGAGTTGAGCAAGATTTTCCTCCGGAAGGGTCATCCCAGCTGCTCCAGCGTGTCCTCCAAAAGCAGTAAAGATGTCTCGGTGGTCATCAAGGGCATGGAAGATATTGATTGATTCCAAACTACGGGCCGAACCCTTAGCCAAGCCATCTTCAATATTCAAAACCACTACTGTCTGGCTGATTTGTTCCATGATGCGCCCCGCTACAATACCTAGAACACCAGGATGCCAACCTTCCTTGGCCAAAACCTGAACTGGTTTGTCCAAGTCTACCATGGTCATAGCTTCATCAAAGATTTTTTGAACAACTTCCTTACGTTCTTCATTTTTAGCATTGATTTCCA
>ERZ857972.697-NODE-697-length-27758-cov-23.683789_pt1 | contig 27758 bp, 23 predicted proteins | sample MGYA00519757_ERZ857972 | MGnify/ENA primary metagenome ERZ857972 (study PRJEB31778, sample SAMEA3449383) | human gut metagenome | biome: human gut; feature: human-associated habitat; material: faeces | place: United Kingdom | collected 2010/2012 ...
TTCCAACGACATATGGCAGAAAAACAACAACAAAAGAAAACAGCATAAAACCTGAATTTTCAAAAATCGGTGGGACACCTTCTTTATGTAGTGTGTCCCACAGGGGCATTTTCTTTACGGTCGGCTTCAAATCCCTTCGGATTCTAAACAGGCCAAAAAAAGACACCCCGTAGGGTGTCACACTTTCATCTTATCACTACTTCTGCCCGAAGTACTTTGTACAGACCTAAACTTTCCGCCTCGCTTGTTGCGTCCTGTGCATAGCTATACCTCCATAAACGCTCCTCCCTAAAAATGCCCCACAGGGGCATTTTCTTTACGGTCGGCTTCAAATCCCTTCGGATTCTAAACAGGCCAAAAAAGACACCCCGTAGGGTGTCCTTTTTTGGCCTGCCCGAAGGGATTTGAACCCCCATTCTCCGGAATCGGAATCCGTTGCGTTATCCAATTGCGCCACGGGCAGATGTATGCGGCAAGGTATTTTGCCTGCCGTTTTTCATTTTTAATTCGCATAATCTTTCATATGAAAATCAACTGCAAAAACTGCTGAGCATCAGTCTTTAGCTTATATTATGCGGTTATTATACAACAATTTTTTACTTTAGGCAAGGGAAATTTGTCGCTCCTCCCGACTGTAAGGCGATCATTCTGCCATACTTTCGAGTTCTTCCCAGATTTCGTACTGCTCCTCCTGCTGTTTTTGCAAATCCTCGAGCAGTTTTGAAAGCTCCATAAGTTTTTCGTAATCTGCGGCAACTTCCTCACTTGAGAGAAGCTCCTGTGTTTTGGCGATTTCTTCGTCAAGTCGCTCAATTTCAGCCTCTGCCTTTTTGAGCTTAGTCTGTCTTTTGCGTTCTTCACTCTGCTTTTGCTTTTGCAAAAAGTAATCATTCTGCGTTTTTTCTTTTTTATCTTTCTTATTCTCAGTCGGAACAGCACCCGATTTTTCGGCTGTTGTGCGTTCAAGATAATAATCGTAATTACCGAGATATTCCTTTACTCCGTTATTTGTAAGGAGTAAAATTCTGTCGGCAATTTTATTTATAAAATAACGGTCATGGCTGACAATCAGCATTGTACCGCTGTAGTCAAGCAAAGTTTTTTCAAGTTCTTCCCGTGACGATGCGTCAAGGTGGTTTGTCGGCTCATCGAGGAGCAAAAAGTTACTGCCCTTGAGCATTAGTTTCAAGAGAGAAACTCTCGCCCTCTCACCGCCGCTCATTTTTGAAAGCGGTTTAAACACTTCGTCACCTTTGAACAGGAATGACGCAAGCGCACTTCTGACTTCGGTCTGCGTCATATTCGGGAAGGTGTCCCACACCTCATCAAGTGCGGTTTTTGACAGGTCAAGATTCTGCTGCATCTGATCAAAATAACCGATTTCAACATTTGCGCCGTAGTCATATTCACCGCTGTTCATAGGAGTTTTGCCCGTTAAAATTCTGAACAGCGTTGTTTTACCGCAACCGTTGCCGCCGATAATGAACACTCTCTCGCCTTTTCTGATATGTATATCAACATTTTTGAAAAGCTGTTTGTTGTCAAACGACTTGGCAAGGTTTTTACAGATTAAAACATCGTTGCCGCTTTCACATCTCGGCTCAAAATGCATACGCATTGTTTCAAGCTCGCTTTCGGGGGCAACAAGCCCGTCTTTGATTCTGTCGGCCTCTTTCTGCTTACTTGCGGCTGTGATAAAGTTGTGAGCCTGTCCCCAGCGTTTTTGCTGTTCAACAATGCCCTCAATACGCTTTATCTCCTTTAAATCGTGTTCATATTTATTTTTAAGCGACTCGTTCACCGATTCCTTTTTCTTGACAAATTCCGAATATGAGCCCTTATAAACCATAGCACGGTTGTGTTCAAGTTCAATCGTCTTGTTGGTTACATTATCAAGAAAATAACGGTCATGGCTGATGATAATCATTGCGCCCTTGAAATCTCTCAAAAAGCCTTCAAGCCATGCGATTGCGTCAATGTCAAGGTGGTTTGTCGGCTCGTCAAGGAGGAGCATATTGCTCTGCGACAGCAACAGCTTTGCAAGGCAGAGCTTTGAACGCTGACCGCCGCTTAAATTGCCGACAGGCATTGTAAAGTCATTTTCGGAAAATCCGAGTCCTAAAAGTGCGGAACGGGTTCTGCTTTTATAGGTCAAACCGCCTGCTCTTTCAAACTGTTCAATAAGCATGGTCTGCCTTTCAACAAGCTCGTCAAGATTTCCCGACTTGTTGTCAATCTGATGTGCAAGTGCGGAAATTTCGGTTTCCATATCCGAAAGATAATCGAACACGGAAAGCAGCTCGTGATACACATCTGCCCTCGGATTGTTGCAGGCATGCTGTTCCATATATCCCGGACGGACATTTTTTGAAAAGGTAACAGTTCCCGAAACAGGGCTGATTTCGCCGTTGAGTATCTTAAAGAGAGTTGTTTTACCGACTCCGTTAGCTCCGATAAAACCCACCTTATCTCTTTCTTCAACATCAAACGAAACATCGGTAAAAAGGTTTCTTTCGATAAAAGTCATTGTAAGATTTCTTACTGATAATGCCGGCAAAACATACACTCCCTTTCAAATTTGCTACCCACTATTGTACATTAAAATCGACAAAAGAGCAATACAAAATTGAAAATATGCCATAGGTTTACAAGGGCATAAGACACAATTCCGACCGTTAAAAGCATTTCGGCTGTTTTGCTCCTGCCGATTTCGGCAAGCTTGTAAATTAATGCACAACCAAGAATAAGCACAAGCGGCAAAATTCCCTTGATTAACAATGTCAGCCAAAAGTTTTCAAGCACAGGCTGCATAACGGGATTTGCCTCAACAAAATGTCCGCTGCCGATGAGCGCCTCTGTACAAATCCAGTCAACAATATTGAGAAAATAGAGTAATCCGAGTTTGTAATAAAACGAACGGCTTTCGTGACCTTTTTCATTGACGATATTATTGACATCAGATTCATTTGCCGATTTCAAATTAAACACAACGGTTTTTTCAAGTCCGGTTTTTTCTGTCATACACAACACCTCAACGGTATTTTTTCCCGCAGAGAATGTTATATTCACACAAAAGAAAAGAGCCTCCTCTCGGAAGCTCAATTTAAAACGAATTATTCAAAGTTAATGTCGCCCTCATATTTCTTTTTGAAAAGCTCAAATACCTTGTTAAGAGTATCTTCATCGTCAATGCTGACATACTCCTCTGTATCTTCGTCAATCTGATTAATCTGAAGAATAACAACCTCGTCTGCATCTTCGTCATTTTCGATGAGAACAATGTACTCTGTACCCTCAAACTCGATTACATCAAGAAATTCAAATTCAACTTCCTGACCGTTTTCGTCCTCAAGAGTGATGAGCATACCCTGATCTTCTTCGTTCATAAGCTCGTTTTTTGTATCTGCCATAGCGTATTCCTTTCCGAATGCGTTTAACGCCTCATAAAATAAATTAAGTTTAGTATAACCCAAAACATCGGCAAAATCAACACTTTATTGATATTTTACATTTAAAAGGTAAAAGCCAAAAACAGCTGCGATTGCTCGCAGCTGTCCTTGGGTTTAGAAGTTTTGAAATTAACGTGAAAACCGTAGATATTTAAGTCAGTGTTTTCAGAATTAACCTATTTTGGCATTACCTATGTCGCCGAACATATTAAGTCTGAAAAGCTTGCACTCGTCATTTTTGTTTTCGCAAATAATACTTGCTTCTGCAATCTTGCCGCCTTCGATAAGTCTTGTAAGACCGACAAGCTGGCAAAGCTTGCTGCGAAGATTGAGTCTGTCGCCTTCGCTTGTAACGAGATATACATTGCCCTCGCAGGTATCGAGCACGGCGAGGAATTCGGTTACATCAATATTGTGTAAGCTAAGAATTGGTGTCATAAAATTTCCTCCATTCAATTCTTTAAAAATATAAAGTTTTGTTTTCGTGCGCCATTTACCATTTGGCAAAATCATGATCAATTTATCGACTATGTGATAATTCAATTTTACTCGAGTAAGGCTAATTGGAAATCAGCCGATAGTCAAGCGGACTATTTACTTGACAATTATTATTATAGTCAAACATTCGGAAAAGTCAACAATTTTAGCGATTAATTTTTGTTCACAAATACTTTTAGGTGTCAGTTATGCACAATTAGTTATCGTATTTTTTGTACAATATGCTTTGTATTTGCTTTTATAGAAATATAGTTTTAACACAAGCATAACATTTGATTGTGTAAATTCAACAACTTATTTCTTTTTTAGCATTATATAACTGCTGTTTTTTACAAACTTAATTTAACAGGCATATTGAGATTTTGCTCATTTTAAGTTATAATCTATGTTATGAAGGCTGATATCAAAAAGGATGTAGGATTGCTCCGAATTAAATTTTCAATAAAAGCAATCATACAAATAAGAAAGGAATCATGAAATGCTTAACGATTTTTACAAACAGTTCAAAAGCGGAACAGACATACGAGGAGTTGCAAGCGAGGGTGTTGAGGGACAAAGTGTAAACCTTACCGACGATGTTGTTGCCGATATGGCAGACGGCTTTGTGCTTTGGCTTTCTAAAAAAGTTTCAAAAAAGCCGAGCGAGCTCAAAATCTCTGTCGGTCGTGACAGCCGTATTTCGGGACCGCATATAATGAAAATCACAACCGAGCGTTTTAAGCGTTGCGGTGCAGAAGTTCTCTGCTGTCAGCTTGCGTCAACTCCGTCAATGTTTATGACAACCGTTGACCTCGGATGTGACGGTGCTCTTCAGATTACCGCAAGTCACCACCCGTTCAACAGAAACGGTCTTAAATTTTTCACCCGTGAGGGCGGTCTTGAGGGCAGTGACATTGAGGAAATTCTTCTCTACGCACAAAACGGTGAACATCCCGAAGAAAGCAACGGCGGAAATATTACAGATGTTGACTATATGAGCGACTACGCAAAGGGACTTTGCGAGAAGATTAAAAAGGAAGTTAATGCAGAAGATTACGAGCATCCGCTCAAGGGCTTTAAGATTGTTGTTGACGCAGGCAACGGTGCAGGCGGATTTTATGCCGACAAGGTGCTTTCCGTTCTCGGAGCAGACACAACAGGCAGCCGTTATCTTGAACCTGACGGAATGTTCCCGAATCATGTGCCGAATCCCGAGGCTAAAGAGGCAATGGATTCAATCTGTGAGGCTGTCAGGGAATCTGGCGCAGACCTCGGCGTAATCTTTGATACGGATGTTGACCGTGGCGGTGCTGTTGACAGCAAGGGCAACGAAATCAACCGAAACAGACTTGTAGCCGTTGCGGCGGCAATTGCTCTTGAGGGCAATGACGGCGGTATGATTGTTACAGACTCAATCACATCAAGCGGTCTTAAACAATTTATTGAAAATGACCTTGGCGGAAAGCATTACCGCTATCGCAGAGGCTATAAGAATGTTATCGACAAGGCTCTTGAGCTCAACGCTCAGGGCATCAACTGTCCTCTTGCAATCGAAACATCGGGTCATGCCGCAATGCGTGAAAACTACTTTCTTGATGACGGTGCATATCTCTGCACAAAAATTATTATCAAGGCCGCTCAGATGAGAAAAGAGGGCAAGGAGCTTGACGAGCTTACCGCCTCACTCAAAGAACCGCTTGAAAGCACAGAAATCAGATACAAAATTCTTGAAAAAGATTTTAGAGCCTGCGGTGAAAAAATTATTGCCGACCTTACAAAGTATGCCGAGGAGCAGGACGGCTGGTGCGTTGCCGATGATAACCGTGAGGGCATCAGAGTTTCGTTTGACAGGGATAACGGTGACGGCTGGTTCTTGCTCAGACTTTCGGTACACGATCCGATTATGCCTCTCAATGTTGAAAGTGACAGCAAGGGCGGTGTAAAAATCATCTGCGACAAGCTTGGTGAATTTTTAAAGACTACAACAGGTCTTGACCTCTGATATTGGATATTTTGCGTTTTTATTGATTTTTATTGTCACAACTACGGGTTGCAACCGAGAGTTGCGACAATGGAACCCGAAATGTATTGTTTTTTGGGGCAGGCAACCGATATAATTTTCTCACAAGGTAAAACCCTAAAGCAATATTTGAGGAGGAAATTTTATGAACATTGAAACTGCCAACAGACTTTTGCAGTACAGAAAAAAGATGAATCTAAGCCAGGAGGAGCTTGCCTCAAGAATAGGTGTAAGCCGTCAGGCTGTGTCAAAATGGGAGCGTGCAGAGGCATCGCCCGACACGGATAATCTTATTCTTCTTGCCGATATCTACGGTGTTTCGCTTGATGAATTGCTTAAAGGCGAAAAAGAAACCGAAAGCGAAACACAGTCGGAAGAACCCGAAAATAATGCCGAAAATAATCCCGACAGCGACACAACATACAAAAAATCAGACAAGGTTTCGTTCAAACACGGAATCCATGTTGACTCAAAGGACGGTGATTCTGTTCACCTTAATTTCAGGGACGGAATCCATGTTAAAGATAAAGACGGTACAAAGGTTGATGTCGGCTGGAACGGAATCCATGTTGAGGAAAACGGCAAAACAAAAGTCTATACAGACGAAAACGGAAATGTTATGTATGATGAAAGCATTGAAGAGCATAAACATTCAAAATCGCACCGCTTTTGGAAGCACTTTCCGTTTTGGTTGATTGCCGTTATCGGATTCCTCGTTTGGGGATTCAGCGGAGTATTGCTCGGTTGGGTACTCAGCTGGGTATGCTTTCTGACAATTCCTCTCTATTACACACTTGTTGACGCAATCTACAAACGCAAGCCGAGTCATTTTGCTTATCCCCTGCTTGTCGTTATTGTGTATATGTTTTTCGGATTTCTCAACATCTGCGGCGGTTGGTCATTTGGTTGGATTGCATTTTTAACAATTCCGATTTATTATGAAATCTGCAAGCTTTTCAAAAGCGAAAGAAAAAGTTCTGACGATTAAAACTGAATTAAAGATAAACAAAAACACGGCAGTTTTTTATCAACTGCCGTGTTTGATTTTGCTGTAAACTATGTCCTTGTATAAAGTGTAAACCATGTTGTTGACATAGTATTCGCCCATAGATTGTGCAAACAGATAATCGTACAAATAAAATTTTACGGAATCATAACTGTGTCTGTTGTGTCGAGCTGTGAAGTTCTCATTGCGGGCTTGCAGAGTTCAATCTGCCTGCCGTCTTTGATAAAGAGCGGAACTTCATTGAGAGCAACCTCAATATAATGAGTACCCTTGCTCATTTTTTCTGTCGTAATGCTTGTACCGCTGAGTTTTACAAAAGTCATGTTCTCGGGGAGATAAACATATCTTCCGCCTACATTCTGCTCATATACAGGGCAAATCATGCACTCGTCACCGAGCATAAGCTGTGTTTCACATTCACGGGCAATTTTATCATCGGGATAATCAAACGAGAGCGGTCTGAAAATCATATCATTTTCTTCGCTTGCCTTTTTGAATGTTCTGTAAAGGTACGGAATAAGTCTGTAACGAACCTCAACAATATCCTTGAAATCATCGCTGTTTTCAAAGCTGTAGCACTCCTGATTTCTTGTGCCGAGAGCGGCATGGTTACGCATAAGCGGAGTAAACACACCGAGTGCAAGAAAACGAAGAACAAGGTCACGGGTTGCGTTTTCGTTAAAGCCTCCGAGATCCGCACCGCAGTACAGAAAGCCGCACATATTTGCCGACGGGAGCATTTTGAGGTCAAGAAGAATGTGTGACCACCAAGAGTGGTTATCACCGAACCAGATACCGCTTGAACGGTGAGCGCCTACATATGACGCACGGGAGAACATAAGAATTTTTTCTTTACCGAACTCCTCCGCAAAATATTCGCCGGCGGCCTTTGTCATATTAGCACCGTAAATGTTGTGAACCTGATCATGGCAAACCTGTTTGCCGTCAACTGTATGGTAAATGCTTGAATAATTCTCGGGACTGTTTGAAAGACCTGCGAATGTGTCCTTGAGCTCAAAGAATTTTGAAAGGTCAAGGTTCTGCCCTTTGAGAGAAGCCGCCTTATCAAGTGCTTTGTTAAGTCCTTTTACCGAATAGAAAATTGCAGGCTCGTTCATATCGTTCCAGAAGCCGTCAATTCCCATATCTGTGAGAATTTTATATTTTGAGCCGAACCACTTTCTTACATCCGGCCTGAGAAAATCGGGAAAGCCAACGATACCGGGCCATACACCGCCCTCAAAATCCGTGCCGTCCTCGTTTTTGCAGAAGTATCCGTTCTTTCTGCCCTCTTCATAGATATCGTAGCCATTCTCTTTTTTTACGCCCGCGTCAATAATCGGAATGAGGTGGAGTCCTTCTTCCCTTTTCTTTGAAACATAGTCCTTGAAATTCGGAAATTTTTCATCATCAACAGTAAAGTCCTTGTAACGCTCCATATAGTCGATGTCGAGATATACGCAGTCAAGCGGAATCCCTGCCTTGTTGTAACCGTCAACAACAGCGTCAACAGCTTCGGCATTGTGATAGCTCCAACGGCTCTGCTGATAGCCGAATGCCCAAAACGGCGGAACATAGCTTGTGCCGATTGATTTTCTGAACTCTTTTACGATTTCAAGCGGCTTTGTGCCGTCAATGTAATAGATATCAAAATCCGTGCCGTCAATTGTGATAACGGTTTTGTTTGCGGTTGTGTAGCCGATGTCCCAACGGATTTTTGACGGGAAGTCGATAAAAATACCAAAAGTTTTTGAACCGCTGAGCATAAGAAAATTGTGAGCGGCATAGAGGGATGACTTTGTTTCGGTATGGAACGGGTCATCACTGCAAAAGCTGTTATACACCCAACCACGCTTGTTGATTCCTCTCGGAGCTTCGCCGAGACCGTAGACGATGTCGCTGTCTGCCATATCAAATTCAAAGACAAAATTTCCGTTTTCAAACTTGCCGCCGAGCGGAAATTCCGCAATAGGCAGAGCGTTAAATTTTTCAACAACAGCCTGCGTATCAATCGGGTTGCCCGATGTAAACTTTTTAATCATTAAAGCACTTCCTTCTTTATTAAAATTTTCCGATTTTTTCAAAGCATTCTGCAAAATCTTGTCGACACGCACTTACAATTTTAGTATAACATTAATTTTGATTATTGCAATGGTGAAATTTGTTTTTGTATTATTTTATTTTTGTGCATTAAAAAAGCACCTTTACGAGCCTGTAAAGGTGCAAATTTTATTCTTTTACGCTTTATCAGTCAAAAATATCATTCTTGCTTTCAGACTTTCCGTCTTGGTAAATCTTGAGGTTTCCCGTATCATCACACACACCGAGAAAAACATCTTTGAGCCGTTTGCGGTTGTTGTCAAGCTGTTTTTTGAGCCATTCAAGATTAAAGCCCGATTCGGCAAGATTTTTCTCGAGAATTTTTCCGTCCGTAATAACCACGGACTCGGGTCTGGTTTGGTGAACAATGATTTTTAAATCATCCGGAGTTGCAGGGCGCTTTTTGTCCTTTGGCAGAACCGACAAATCGCCGTTCTGTTCAAGAAAAACCGTTTCGACATCATCAAGACTGAAATATCCCTTTTCACGCATTCGTGTAAGAAATTCGTTTATATCAATTTTTGCAACCGAAAAATTCTTTTTGTACAACTTTCCTCTGTCGAAAATCACAATAGACTTGCCTGTTAAAAATCTTCGTAACATTGTTGATTTTTGCGAAAGCCACGAACAAAGCATAACAATTATTACATAAACAATGAGTGCCGCAAGACACGCCCAAAAGTCTGACATTTCGGTTGTCGCCATCTCCGCTGCGATTGAACCGATTGTGATTCCGTTGATGTAGTCAAAAAGATTAAGGCTTGACATCTGCTTGTTGCCGATGAACTTTGACAGCAGGAACAATACTGCAATTGAAACGGGCGCCGTTATTAATGCACGCAAAAAGTCCATAATATCCCCTCCGATAGGGTTATTATGGACTTTAAATTATTTTTTATTCCGCAAAATTACCAAGGCTTAACTGTGCCTGTGATTTCCGAAACGCTCTTGATTCCCTTCTTGTCGAGCCATTCGTTCATACCGTCGGCAATCTTAATAGGCGCATACGGATCAGTAAAAAGGACTGTACCGATTTGAAGTGCGGTTGCGCCTGCCATCATCATCTCGATTGCATCCTGCCAGCTTGAGATACCGCCCATACCGATAATCGGAATTTTAACTGCGTTTGCAACCTGCCAAACCATTCTTACTGCAACAGGGAAAATTGCAGGGCCGCTCATTCCGCCTGTGTTGTTGCGGATAATCGGTCTGCGTGAGTTGATGTCGATACGCATACCTGTGAGCGTGTTAATCATTGAAATTGCGTCTGCACCGTTTGCCTCTGCCGACTGTGCGATTGATGCAATGTCGGTAACATTTGGGCTGAGCTTTACGATAAGCGGCTTTTTGCAATACTTTTTGACAGCCGCAGTAATTGCACCTACGGATTCACAGCTTGTGCCGAACTGCACTCCGCCGCTCTTGACATTAGGGCATGAGATGTTGAGCTCAATCATATCAACATCGGTTTCGCTGAGTTTTTCAGCCATTGCACAATAATCTTCGGGAGTGTTGCCGGCAATGTTTGCAATGATAACCGTATTCTGCTTTTTGAGCCACGGCAAATCCTCATTAATAAAAACATCAACACCGGGGTTTTGAAGTCCTACTGCATTCAAAATGCCGGAAGGAGTTTCGGCTACTCTCGGAACAGGGTTACCGTCACGGCGGGTAAGTGTGATACCCTTGCATGAAATACCGCCGAGCTTTTCAAGGGGATAAAGCTCTGAATATTCCATACCGAAACCGAATGTTCCCGATGCGGCAATGAGAGGATTGTTAAATTCCACTCCGCAAACTTTTACAGATAAATCAGCCATTGAAAACTACCTCCTCAGCGTTAAATACGGGGCCGTTTTTGCAGACATGCTGCATAATTTCTTCACCGTTTTTTCTTACCTTTACTGCGCACACAAGGCACGCACCCATTCCGCAGGCCATTCTCTCCTCAAGAGAAATCTGACACGGCTTTCCTGCCTCTTTGCAAACATCGGCAATAGCCTTGAGCATCGGGGTAGGACCGCATGCACAAACCTCGTCAACCTCTGAGATTTTTTCTTTGAGAACATCTGTTACAAAGCCGTGGATTCCCGCACTTCCGTCATCTGTTGTCAGCACAAGCTCTGCACCGGCTTTCTTGAAATCATCCTGAAGAATAATAAGGTCTTTGTTTCTGAAGCCTGTGATAACAAGCGGATTTTCACACTGCTTTGCTGTGTAGAGCATCGGAGGAACGCCTATACCGCCGCCGATAAGGCAATAACGCTTGCCCTTTTCAATTTTAAAGCCGTTGCCGAGAGGAGCGAGAATATCAACGCTTTCGCCCTTTTTCATCTCGGACATAATTTTTGTTCCCTCACCCTTTACCTGATAAACAAGGCGGAGAACACCGTTTTCGCTGTCACAAACCGAAATAGGTCTGCGCAGAGTTTTTGAAGGCACATAAACATGGGCAAACTGTCCGCACTTTGCAAGCGGAGCAAGCTCGTTATTTTTTACCCTCATATCAAAAATGCCGTCTGCAATCTGTTCGTTTGACAAAAGTTCAAACTTTTGAACATCATACTTTTTCATAATATCATTCCTTTGGTTAGCTTTATTTATATAAAATCAATTTTTAAGCAGAGTGTCCCTGCATTGCTGACAAAAGTGAACATCTCATCACATCGCCGTTAATCAACATATTCAAGTTCAACAGTCAGCACACCTAACTCATCCTTGCGATAAACATAACAGCTTTCCGCAAGCCTTGGTGAATAACCGTTAATCTCATTAGCCTCTGAAACCCAGTTATAAAGATAACCGTCATTCATAATCCTGTCATACATATAATCGAAATCGGTGTTCTTATCAACAACAATGCTGAAATATTCATCTCCGTTTTTTGCAGCATTTGCAACAGCTTGGCTCACATCATCGGCATTATCTGGATCCGAAACAGTCGGGTACTTATAGTTAAAATAGTTGTACTTTTCAGCCGTACACTTTGGAACATAAAAATTACACCATGTAGCAACGCTCAAATAAGTTTGTGAATTAAGCTCGGAATACTTATATGACAGCTTATGATCCTTGAACATAAGGTCATCGGTTAGGTTAAAATAATCGTTTTTCGCATAATTATTTTCGCCGTCGGTATCATTCCATGTAACATCAATTTGGTACCAATCGCCGCCGATTTTTACACCGTTCCATGCGTGATTGTCTGAGTCGGCTGTTCCCGAAAGTAATACGCAGTCAATATTCGCCTTGTTGCACAAAAGCTGAAAGGCTCTTGCGTAACCCTCACACACGGCTTTGCCATCAACCAACGCACCGTAGGCATCGTTTTCATTGCCCTGAACATCATTGTTTTCAGCCGCTTCTTCATCATACCTGCAATTGTCAATTATATAGTTGTTAATGTATTCTTCTCTTTCAAAATCATTGCCTGAGGGCAAATTCTTCAAAACAGAAGCAACGGCAATATTGAATTTTTTCTTGGCGGCTATAAGCTTATCATTTTGAACAGTATAATCAAGCTTTACGCTTGTTGTGTCACCATACGGAACAAAAAGACTTGACCCCTTGAGCCAAAAAGTTTCGGGGTGGTCGTTTTTGTATGCCTCAACAGCCTGTGTAATCTGATAATCGGAAAGCGTGCCTGTTGTTGTAATGTTCGGTGCATACACTGTGTCAACGCTCTTTGCGATTCTCATATACAGTTCTTTTACATAATCATCGGTAAGCGTCTCGTAGGCATAATCGGTTTTTACATCTGCATAATCCTTGTCGTTTTCAACATCTTGTGCGCTCGGAGTTGTAACGGATTTTTCTATAACAGAGCTTCTCTTTGGTTTACTGCTTTCGGAATCATCCGTCAACGAACACGAACAGCCGAAAAATGCAACCGCACAGGTTATTAAACAAACTAAGGCAGTTTTATATATTTTCAAAAAATCATCTCAATTTTTGTTTTGGATTATTTATTTAATATACAGAATACGGCAGCAGCCAAAGTTGACTGTCGCCGTATGGATTTGTCATGTTCTATTTTACTTTATTTTCGCCTTGCAGTCAATGTTATAATCAATCATGCAGCATTTAATTAATATATTCAAGTTGAAATGTTATCAAATTAGACTTTTCATCATAAAGCATATTGCAAGTATCATTCAACTTTGGTGAATCAGAGTTAATTTGGTTAGCCTTTGTAAGCCAATCATACATATATCCATTCCGCACCTCATCATACACATCATCGTAATTTACATTTTCATCTACTATAACTACGAAATGCTCTTCTCCGTTCTTTGCCGCTTTTGCAATTGCTGTGCTGACATTATCGGAATCATCAAGATTAGATACTGTAGGATATTTATAATTATAACAATAGTTGTGATAATTGTATTTCTCAGCAGTACATTTCGGAACATAGAAGTTACACCAAGATTCCAAATTCAAAAAAGATTCTGCATCAATCTCCGAGTATTTTGGAGACAGCGTGTGCTCCTCATACATAAGACTGTCGGTAAGATTAAAGTACTCATGTGAATCATAAATAAAATCATCAACATCGTCCCAAGTAACATCAATCTGATACCAATCTCCGCCAATCTTCACGCAATTCCATACATGATTGTCTGAGTCAACGATTCCCATAAGTTGTATGCAATCAATATCAGCCTTATTACACAAAATCTGAAATGCCTTTGAGTAACCCTCACATACTGCCTTACCGTCAACCAACGCACCGTAGGCATCGTTTTCATTGTCCTGAACATCATCGTTTTCAGCCGCTTCCTCATCATAATCACAATTATTAATTATATAATTATGTATATATTCTTCTCTTTCACATTCAGTGCCATAAGGGACACTTTGGGAAATAGTATCAACTGCTGTATTAAACTCTTTTTTTGCAGTAACAAGTTTATCACCGCTCATAGTATATGTAAGCCAAATTCCTGTTTCATAATCAAAATTTTCGTATTCATAGTAACTTTTAAGCCAGAACACTTCAGGGTGGTCATTTTTATACGCTTCCACAGCCTGTGTTATTTGATATTCACTAAGATTCCCTTCAGCGTAAAATGACGGTTCATATTCGGAATCAATATTATCACTTATTTGATTGTACAGCTTTTTCACATAATCATCAGTAAGTGTGCTATAGGCATAATCTGTTTTTGGCTCATTATACACACACGGCTCTGTCGGTTTAGGTTTAGATGTTGTTTTTACACTTGTACTGCTTTTTTCGGAAGTAGTTACAGGTACACTCGATTCGTTGTTATCATCCTCAAGCAATGAACACGAACAGCCGAAAAATGCAACCGCACAGGTCATTAAACAAACTAAGGCAGTTTTATATATTTTCAAAAAATCATCTCAATTTTTGTTTTGGATTATTTATTTAATATACAGAATACGGCAGCAGCCAAAGTTGACTGTCGCCGTATGGATTTGTCATGTTCTATTTTACTTTATTTTCGCCTTGCAGTCAATGCAAATTTGAGCATTAAACTACTTTCCCGTAACATGGGTATCACCGAAAGCCTCGGCATAAACATTGTTGTCGAGAATCATTCTTGAAACGGTAAAGAGGTTGTTGCATCTGTTATTGAGTTCGTCAATATCATCCTTGCCCTTTGCGCCCTTGAAAGCGGTGTATTCGCCTGTTGACGCATTGTATTTTCCGTTCTGGGAAATCCAGCTTCTGTCGGCAAACACAACGAACGGTTTTTTGTTTCCGAAAACATCCGTACCTGCCAACATTCTGCTGTCATATTCAAGGCCGAGCATATTTGAAAGCGTGGGCAGAATATCAAGGCTTGAACAGTATGTGTCAACCTTGACGGGCTTTTTCATTGAACCGCTCCACAACAGCCATGCATTTTTGTACTGTTCAAAGGTTGTGTCAACATTGTGACCCGCAAGTTCGGACACACCGTCAAATTCATCAAGCGAATACGGATAATGGTCGTCCGTAAGGCAAATAAGGGTGTTGTCAAGCTTGCCTGCTTTTTCAAGTCTTGCAAGAAGATATTCCATTGCCTTGTCAAGCTCAATGTTTGCGGCAAGATAGCCCCTGACCTCATCGCTGTATTTCAGGTCTTTTACAAGGTCTGCGTTGCGTTCGCTCATGGTGTTGTATGAATATCCGCCGTGACCGCTGACCGTCATATAATAAACGCTGAAGCTGTCGGAATTTATGTAATCGTCAACAGTTTTCTGCATCATCTTGAGGTCGGAATTCGGCCACACATTTTCACCGAGGTCAAGACCTTTTCCGATTGCAGAGTAGTCATAGCCGATATTTGTAAGGTACTTGTCCCTGTCGTAGTAATCATAGGTGTGATTGTGGTAAGCGTTAACTGTTTTGTAACCGAGTTTTCTGCTCTGCTCACCGAGAGTGAACGGGAAGCTGACATTATTTTCGGCTGACTTCGAAAAGCTCCACACACCGGATTTTGGAATCAAGCCCGTAAGATTTGCATATTCACCGTCAGTTGTGCTTACACCCCACGCAGGCGAATAGTAATTTTCAAATTGAAATCCCTCGTTATACATTTTGCAGAGCGTCGGAGTCAAATCCTTGTCAATTGCATACTGTGAAAAGCTTTCGGCTGTAATGAAAATTATGTTGTAGCCCTTGAACATCCCCGTGTATTCGTTGGTATAGCTCGGTTTTTCGCTGTCAAAATATTCATAAAGCGACTTTAACTCATCATTATTTGTACTCTTTGTAAGCTTTGAAAAATCAGCACTCATAATCTGAGCTTTCTGCTCTGTTTTTGTAATTTCATCGGCAGTCGATTCTTTATTTTTCGGCTTGCTGTTTGTGCGTATATTCGCTTTGTAACCGAACATAAGGCGGCTGATGTCAAGCCTTTGCATTGTGTAAAGTCCGTAGCGTTCACACACGGCAACCTGTTGCAGTTCACCGTAATAAAGATTGTAGTTGCTTTTTGTGTCGGAAGAATCACGGTCAATGCCTACCGCAAGGACAGTTCCAATCTGAAAAACCACCGCAATCAAAAGCACAATCAGCTTACCCTTTAACTTTACTTTTGAAAAGTCAAAAAGCTTTCCGCCGAAAATTATAAAGAAAGCAAGAGGAACAAAAAGTAAAACAACAAACACAATTCTGCTTGTTATCGCAGTCATAATCATATCAATTGAATTGAATGCCTGCCCTGCACCGCCGTTTGTAACGCTGCTTACAACAACCATTGTGCCAAAAACATTATAGTATATCATCTGCACACCGTACCATATCGTCAGCACAGCCGTGAGTACGGTTGCAATCCCTCTGTTTACCCCTCTGCGTTTTGAAAAAGAACACAACAAAACAAGTACCGCCGAAAGCACGATTGTGAACAGAAATGTGAAAGCAAAACCGCCGAGCACATCAAACCCCGACGCAATTTTAAGGTCGGTTTCAAGCCATAGAATCGAAAGCGGAAAGTACGCAAAAAATGCGACTCTCTTTGCAAAGCCATGACTTTTTTCAGGCTTTCTGTAGTAGTCAAAATTTGAACTTCCGACTTTTACGGCAGGCTGTCCCACATAGTGATTTCTTCTTGAAAATCCGCTGTTTGTACCGTCTGAATATGTCATTTAATTCTCCTTTCTTTTTCAATGCAGTTATTAAGTAGATTATAAAACGAAAACGCCGCCATTGCAATGACAAATTTAACCAAAATTCGCCCTATATGACACATTCGGACTTTTTATATATTGAAACAGTTGACCTTTTGTAGTATAATTATAGTTTAATGAGAGGCTTGTGTGAAAAGCTATGCAAATTGCGGTTTTGAACAAGGCTTCTTAATTTATGTATTATTATGAAAAGGAAGATTTTTATGGCAAAGAAACAGTTTAAATCAGAGTCAAAAAGACTTCTCGACCTTATGATTAACTCAATTTACACTCACAAAGAAATTTTTCTTCGTGAGATTATTTCAAATGCAAGCGACGCTATCGACAAGCTTTGCTTCATTTCTCTTACCGATGACAAGGTCGGTCTTGACAGAGGCGATTTCAAAATCGTTTTAAAGCCCGACAAAGAAAGCCGTACTCTTACAATCACGGATAACGGTATCGGCATGAACAAGGATGACCTTGAAAACAACCTCGGCACAATCGCATCCTCAGGCTCACTTAAATTCAAGCAGAGCATGGAAGAAAAGCAGGACGACATTGACATTATCGGTCAGTTCGGTGTTGGTTTCTACTCGGCATTTATGGTTGCAAAGAAGATTACCGTAAACACAAAGAAATATGGTGAGGATACGGCATATTGCTGGCAGTCAAGCGGTGCAGACGGCTACACAATCAGCGAGATTGAAAAGGAAAATGCCGGCACAGAGATTATTCTTGAAATCAAGGATAACACAAACGATGAAAACTATGACGAATTCCTTGAGCAGTACAGAATACAGGGACTTGTCAAGAAGTATTCCGACTACATCCGCTACCCGATTGTTATGGATATGACAAAGAGCAGAGTTAAGGAAGAAACCAAGGACAGCGACAAGCCCGAATATGAGGATTACACGGAAACCGTAACACTCAACAGCATGATTCCTCTTTGGCAGAGAAGAAAGAAAGATGTTACTCAGGAAGAATACGACAAGTTCTACAGCGAAAAATTTATGGCTATGGACAAGCCACTTAAAACTATCGTAACTTCTGTTGAGGGTGTTGTAACCTACAAGGCATTGCTCTTTATTCCGTCTGTTGCTCCTTATGACTACTACACAAAGGAATACAAAAAGGGACTTCAGCTTTATTCAAGCGGTGTGCTTATTATGGATAACTGCGAAGAGCTTTTGCCCGAGCACTTCCGTTTTGTAAAGGGTATTGTTGACAGCGCAGACCTTTCGCTCAACATTTCAAGAGAAATGCTCCAGCATGACCGTCACCTTATTACAATTGCTCAGAACATTGAAAAGAAGATTAAAAACGAGCTTACTTCAATGCTTCAGAATGACCGTGAGAATTACGAAAAATTCTTCACCACATTCGGCAGACAGCTTAAATACGGTGTTGTTTCGGACTACGGTATGCACAAGGAAGAACTTCAGGACCTTATTATGTTCTATTCTTCAAGCGAGAAAAAGCTTGTTACGCTTTCGGAATATGTTGACAGAATGAAAGAAGATCAGAAGTTCATCTACTTTGCAACAGGCGAAAATGCCGCTGCAATCGACACACTTCCGCAGACAGAGCTTATCCGCTCAAAGGGTTACGAAATTCTTTACTGTACAGAGGAGATTGACGAGTTTACTCTACAGTCACTCATGACATATAAGGAAAAGAAATTCTGCTCAGCAATGAACGATGACCTCGGCATTGAAACCGAGGAAAATAAAGAGGATGAAGAAAACAAGGACGCACTTCTTACATTTGTTAAGGAAACACTCGGTGACAAGGTTGCAGAGGTTACCGCATCAAAGAAACTTGTTTCACATCCTGTTTGCCTTACGGCAAAGGGCGGCATTTCATTTGAAATGGAAAAGTATTTCAACTCAGTTCAGCCTGACGCAAATATGAAGGCTCAGCGTGTGCTTGAGCTTAACCTTTCACACCCTGCCGTTAAGAAGATGGAAGAATTTATCAAGAGCGATGTTGACAGAGCAAAGAAGTATGCCGAGGTTCTCTACAGTCAGGCACTTCTAATCGCAGGACTTCCACTTGAAAATCCGTCCGAATACACAGACCTTGTCTGCTCAATTATGTAAATTTACCGATTTCCGCAATTCAGTAAGGGCGCTCATTGGGCGCCCGCAGGAGCATTGTACGCTCCTTTACATAAATCACACATACATTCTCACATTTCATACCCGATTTCCGACCAAAACGGAAATCGGGTGTTTTGTTTTTGCAGAAAATTCCGCAAAATCTTTTTCAATAATATTGATATAATTTTTGCGTTGTGATACACTGATTTCAGTAAAAGTTTTTTCGGAGGCGGACTTGATGAAACATTACGATGAAAAGCAAATGCAGGAAAATATTCTCTATCTTGAGGCACTTTCGGAGCAGTATCCTAACATTCAGTCGGCGGCGGCAGAGATGATTAATCTTCACGCAATCCTTGATTTGCCGAAAGGTACGGAACATTTTCTTTCCGATATTCACGGTGAGCACGAGGCATTCAGACATATTCTCAACAACGCATCGGGTTCAATCAGAGAAAAGATTGACGACCTTTTTTCAAATACTCTCACCTCCGAACAGCGTGCCGAGCTTGCAACGCTGATTTATTATCCAAAGGAAAAACTCAGTGTTTACAAAAGCGAAATAACCGACATTGAAGAATGGTACAGATTAACACTCATAAGATTGCTTGCAATCTGCCGACACATTTCTTCAAAATACACACGAAGCAAGGTTCGTAAAACTCTGCCAAAGCATTATGCCTACATCATTGAGGAGCTTATGTTCGGTGATTCAGGAAAAAAAGACCGTGAAACCTACCACGAAAATATTCTGCACACAATTATTGAGGCAGGACAAGCCGATGTTTTCATACTCTCGCTTTGTGACACGATAAAAAGACTTATTGTTGACAAGCTCCACATTGTCGGCGACATTTTCGACAGAGGAGCAAGACCTGACATTGTGCTTGACGACCTTATGATGCACCACGGTGTTGACATTCAGTGGGGCAATCACGATATTCTTTGGATGGGTGCGGCATCGGGCAGTATGGCTTGCATTGCCGCTGCACTTAACAACGCATTTTCATACGGCAATCTTGACACAATCGAGGTCGGCTACGGAATAAGTCTGCGTGACCTCTCGCTTTTTGCAAAGGATGTTTACGGCGGCGGAAATGTTGAACGCTTTATGCCGAAAGGTCCTTTTGCGGATTCGCCCTACACCTCAAACGATCCGTTGCTGGTTGCCGATATGCACAAGGCGATTGCCGTTATTCTCTTTAAGCTTGAAGGTCAGCTTGTCAGCCGCAATCCTAACTTTAATATGAGCGACAGGCGATTGCTTGACAAGATTGATTTTGAAAATGCGACCGTAACTGTCGGCGAAAAGAAGTATCCGATTTCCGACACCTTCTTCCCCACAGTTGACCATGACTATCCGTATGAACTGACAAAGACGGAAAAACGGGTTATGGAGCAGCTTAAAAATGCCTTTATGGCAAGTGAAAAGCTGAAAAGACACATTGATTTTCTGTTTGCCAAGGGCGGAATGTACAAGTGTTGCAACAACAATCTTTTGCTCCACGGCTGTATTCCGATGAACAAGGACGGCAGTTTTATGGAATTTGACACGGGCAACTGTGTGCTTTCGGGAAAAGCATTGCTTGATGAGCTTGAAAAGATTGTTCGTCAGGGACACTCTGCCCCCGAAAATTCTCCCGAAAGGCAAAAGGGCAATGACTATATGTGGTATCTCTGGTGCGGAAAACATTCACCGCTTTTCGGCAGAGAAAAAATGTGTTCGTTTGAGCGGTTCTTTATTGACGATTCCGAAACTCACACGGAAACACGCAACCATTACTACACGCTCTATCACGATGAAGATGCCTGCGTAAGGATTTTGAAAGAATTCGGTCTTTCGGAAAATCACGGTCACATAATCAACGGTCATGTTCCCGTTATCCGCAAAAAGGGCGAAAGTCCGATAAAGGCTAACGGCAAGCTGATTGTGATTGACGGCGGATTTTGCAGAGCATATCAGGACAAAACAGGCACGGCGGGCTACACGCTTGTCTATAATTCCTACGGTATGCGAATTGTCACCCACGAACCCTTTGCGGGAATTGACAACGCAATCAAATCAAACAAGGACATTCTCTCAACAACAAAAGTTTTTGACACCTCGGAAAACCGAATCCGTGTTGCACAAACCGATGACGGTCAGACAATCCGTAACCGCATTGAAGGACTTTCAATGCTCCTCTGCGCCTACCGCAACGGTGTTCTGAAAGAACAGTAATTTAAATATTTTGATATGAAACACGGCTTGTTCGGAAAATGAACAAGCCGTGTTTTTATGAATATTAAATCAATTTTTCAAATACCATTGTTGCCTGAATACGGTCACCGCCCATAAGACCTTTACTGCCACCGTTTGATGTTGAAATGGTGTGCAATCTATAGCCTTTGCTTGCCTGATCGTTTATACATTTTTCAAGCTCCGTAAGATTGCCTGAACCTGTACCCCAAAACTTCTCTTTGAGAGTCACCTGTAAAACAACATAATGAAGATTTTGTCCTGATGCGGTTGAATAAGTTGAATAATCTGAATAGTCCATTGTACTACCTCCAAAAATTGATATTAAAAGTCTATCATACTATATTTTAGTTGTCAACATTATTCACATTTCCCAGGGGACATTCAAGCCATATTGTATATTATTCATAAAATTCCACTCGAAAATTTTCACCTCCCCCCTTGACTATGCTTTAAAAATGTATTATTCTATATACATAGGCAATCTATGTATATAGAACTGCGAGGTATTATAGAAATGGGAGGGATAATATGAAGAATAAATTTCTTGACAAAGTAGCCGAGCAAATTGAAGATGAACTCTCTCGGGAGCTAATCACAGCCGAGCTTGAATCGCACTTGCTTGATAAAATCGACTATTATGTTGACATTGGCTATTCAAAAGAAGAAGCCGAAAAGCGTGCCACCGAAGAAATGGGCAATCCCGATGACACCGCTGTGCCGTTGAATGCTCTTCACCAAAATAAATATCGTGGAGTATTCACATTCATTTGTCTTGTGGCTGTTACCGCACTTTTTATGGCAACCGTAAACGCATCACCGCTATTCTGCTATGTTGCAGAATATTCAAACTTGACGCATTACGCAATGTTTGATTTTTGGTCGCTGATAATTCTTGCCACATACACGGTGATGATAATTTACAGTCAAAAGAAAAGTCACAAATCGGTTGCAATCTTCATCATAATATCGCTTGGCTTTCAGGTTTTAATGTCTGCAATCTCAATAACATTGCAAGGCTCATTTCTTCTTATAATCAAATTTTCGTCAATCTTCCAACCTGCGGTTTATGCGATTATGACTATCATCACAAAAGGTCCGATTGCGTATATTGACAGTCTGTTTGCATATGAAAATATTGAGTATTCGGCAATCAATGAGTGGTGCTACACGGCAATTCCTTTTATAATTATGGCACTGTTGTTGCTGTGGGCAATTGCGGTTCTGATTAAAATCAGAGGAAACGAGCGGATGAAAGGCAGAAAAATTCATCTGAAAATAACTAAAGTATTCAAAAATATTTTCATTGTATTTCTCTCTGTCAATTTTCTCATCATGGGAATTTGTGCGGTTATTTCAAGAGTAGAGATAAATTCAAAATCTACCGAAATTCTTGCCGAAAGAGAAAAAATAATTGATTTTGTGATGAATGCCAATCTAAAAACCACAAGCAATGAATTTTTGGACAATGCAAAATCAAACGGATTTGACTTTCAACTGAATTTCAAATACGGCAAACATCCGACATTTGATTCTTCAGACAAAGAGTATGTATATCGGCATAACGGCAATATGATTTCAGTCAATGACATCAATTGCAATATGTATCTATCTTTAGATTATAACGCTTTAAACACATCAATTTTCTATGACGATTTGTTATTAAACACGAAAGAGGTTGACGCAATAAATAATCTCAAGGTTGGAGATTCAATCAGTAAATTATACGAAAAATCTCTTATCTATAAGGCTTCGGCAATCTCAAAAATATACTATGCTAATGATAATCTCGGAAACCCGAAATACAGTCTGTACCCCTGTATAACATTTGTTATCGACAAAAAAGGTCAAACATACAAAACAATTGACATAAGTGTTTCGCACGGTAAAATATCCAATATATGCGAACCTATTGAACATAAAAAAGAATACGAAACCGGATTTAATTTTTTCATTCGGAGCTAATCGGAAAGGAGCAAATAAAATGAAAATCAGTAAAGAACTTATCAAAGGCAGTACAGCAATGCTTGTTATGAGCGTTTTAAAGAAAAGCGATATGTACGGATACAAAATTATTAAAGAGCTTGAATTACAGAGCGAGAGCGTGTTTGAGCTTAAAGAGGGTACTCTCTACCCCATTCTTCACGCACTTGAAGAAGAAAATCTGCTTGAAAGCTACTGGGAAGAATTTGACGGCAGAAAGCGTAAATACTACCACCTCACCCGCAAAGGCACAAAACACCTTAAAGAAAAGCAGGAGGAATGGAAAGTATATTCAAAATCAGTCGAAAAAGTTCTCAGCTTTTCAGGTGTGTAAAACATAATATTGTTTTAAAATGCAAAAGTGTCGGAGTAAAATCCGACACTTTTCTGTATCTTATCATATTATTTTCTGCTTTCGTAGTCCTTGTCTATCTCATCGCTCCAAGACGATGAAAGCGGTCTGCTTTTTCTGAAATTGCACACGGTTTTCGATACTGCGTCAAAAACAACAGCCGTACCCTGACCGTCAGCGTGGTAATTAACGGAGCGGTCGGAATTGATTCCAAAATGCTTTGCGGTTTCAACGGAATCAATGTTAGCACCGATAAAAAGAAATTCCCAGCCGTAGCGATTTTTCTGACACTCAATCATTTTCTTGACCTTATTGCTTGAATAGATACGGCTTGCGTTTTCCATTCCGTCGGTCATAATCACAAACAGGGTGTGTTCGGGAACATCTTCTTCTCTTGCATACTTATGAATGTTGCCAATGTGATGAATTGCACCGCCGATAGCGTCAATGAGTGCAGTTGAGCCACGAACCGTATAATCGTTTTCAGTCATTTTTAAAATTTCAGACAATTCAACCCTGTCGTGAAGAACCTCGGTTTCGTGATCAAACAATACGGTTGAAACATAGCACTTGCCGTTCTGTCTGCGCTGCTTTTCAATAAGCGAATTAAATCCGCCGATTGTGTCCTGTTCAAGTCCTGACATTGAACCGCTTCTGTCAAGAATGAATACCAATTCTGTAATGTTGTTTTTCATAGTTGTTACCTCCAAAAGTAATTAAGTTTTTTATCTTGACTTAATCATATAACTTTCGGGATAACATATGGTCGCCTGAAATGCGACATTTACTGACCCAACAAAACCTGGTCGAATTCAAATAAAGCCTCGTTTACAGTAAAAATATCATACTCGCCCTTTTGAATAAAATATTCAATGATAACATCAAACTTGTTCGAGTGCGAAAGTGCATAGCCGGCCTTTTGGAGCATTTCTTTAGTTTCATCAAGCGACAGTTCAAGTGCAACGGCAAAGGCAATTGCGGTAGTTTTCTTAGGTTTATAGTTGACATTGTTTCTTATTTTAGAAAACAGCTTGCGGTCAACATTCGCCTTTTTATAACACTGAGAATCCGTAAGACCTTTTTCGTCAATTTTACGCAAAAGCATCTGGGAAAAGCTTTCATCAAGCTGATTTACAACATCAGCTAAATTCAAAGATGCGGTTTGCATTGGATAAGTCTCCGGCTGTCTTAAAAGACGGGATAATCCACGACTGCGGTTTTCGGAATAGTGCGTTTCAACATAGTGTTCGTCAATGTATTCGGCAATATCACGAACAAGCTTTTTGCTGACACGGAATCCGTCTTTGTCAAACACAACAATATAAACGAGCATATCGTTGTCTGCAAGAAATTTACAGATTTCGTTGATTGCCACCTGTAATGCCTGTTCTTTCGGATAGCCGTAAACCCCCGATGAAATCAAAGGAAAGGCAACCGATTCGCATTCATAAGCCTTTGCAAGCTGCAACGAGTTACGATAACATGACGAAAGCAGTTCTTCCTCATGATAATTTCCGCCTTGCCATACAGGGCCGACCGTGTGAATAACATACTTGCAGGGCAGTTTATACGCACCCGTAATTTTCGCCTCACCCGTTCTGCAACCGCCAAGTTTTCTGCATTCATTAAGCAATTCGTTCCCCGCCGCACGGTGAATCGCACCGTCAACACCGCCTCCGCCAAGCAACGAATTGTTTGCCGCATTAACAATTGCGTCACATTTCATCTTAGTTATATCATTCCGAACAATCTGCAACGGCATAATAATCACCCTTTAAATTCAGAATTTTAATGTTTTATTACTCTGATATTAATTATATAGCACCTCTCAATTAAATTCAATGCAAAATTAAATAGTATGGTTTGTATTTTAACAGCCAAACAAGCGACAGCTTAATTCCTGTCGCTTGTGATTATCATATATTCTATTTTTTCGGGTTACCCCAACTATATTGACATTGAGCCTAATATTATTGCAGTGCTACCATTACACGCTATGATTATCGCTATTTATTTTATAACTTTCCTATTCAGTCATTTTCTTGATATCGTCATAGGAATATGTTTTCTCTGTTGTTTCGGAACTGTCAGTAATCAACTGAACAAATTTATTGTCGCCATCAGCATATAACTGACCTGTATAAGAAACTCTTTCATATGCACCGTTCGGCAACGGACTATTCTTAGGAGTTTGAACTAAACACAGTATCAAATCATCCGACTTTTGAACCGTTTTTTCACCGTCAATTGTTTCTTTAAGAAAAGTCGTTTTAATTTCCTCTGCACTTAAATTTTTAAATCGAAACGCATCATTATGTCCTTCAATATGTTCACTAAGCGGAATATATCCACCCAAATTAAATACTGATATTACATCTCCGACTTTTAAATCTCCTTTTAATGTATCAGTTATCAGGACATCTAATTTTGTCCAAGCAACGCCTTCATAACTTGTATAAGCCACATTTTGAACTGTTACACGGATCACATCATCCGATATTGATATTAATTTCTTAAGGTCATTTTGATAAAGTTCATCAGGTGTTGAAGCAAGTTCAATTACATTGCTGTCAGAATCGGGAACGCTATAGTCCTTTTCCAAATTCACAGATAAATCTCTTAACACTCCAACATTTGTATTACTCAAATTATTGGTGTTATTTGAAGAGTCTTTACAGCCGATGATAATAAAACAAGCTATTATTAACATAAGGAACAATAAAAATGCTTTTTTCATAATTAATTACCTCCTTTATCTATAAACTGTATTTTTGTGCTTTGTGAAATTTCTACATTTTCATAGTAACACATAAAGTTAATTTTATCAACTAATGTTTTTACACCTTAATATGATTAAAAAACAAGCGACAGCTTAATTCCTGTCGCTTGTAATTATCATATATTCTATTTTTTCGGGTTGCCCCAACTATTGACATTGAACCAGAATAAATACAGAAACCTATATATTCAAAACAAGTTGATTATATATTAGTGATCCAATTTGGGCAAATATAATATGAACAACATATCTTGGGGACTCATAAGGTAGAAACTAGTCACTGCCTAATAGTTTTCATCACAATCCAAATCTGTAATATTAATCATAAACTTGTATCATTCATATCGGTTAATTTCTTTTTTCTATTATCAAATATTCTGTCGATGATGAGTTTTATAAAGAAAATCATCAATAGGCTTAAACCCCAAAGACCTATGAGAAGATAAATAATATCATCATTTAATTTTCCTTGTTCTAAGAAAATCATATCAGCTTGATCAATCTTCATAATTCCATAAATACTACAAATTACAGACATACCGCCTGTAGATACCAAGTAAAGATTTCCGTGTTTATTGGGAAATATAAAAGTATTTTTGAATACGCAAATACCTATTAAAATAATAGAAGTTAAAAGCAGTCCTATCATTATTTGTATTTTAAATGATGCTATTTGAATATTTAACACATTTAAGATAAATAAGAGAATGTTATAAAAAAAAGAAAAAATAAATGCTATTTTGTAAGCCAAATTTTGAGCTTTTATTTGCACCTCATTTAGCTTGTGTTTCTTTTTAGTAATAAGAATCGCAAGAAAACAAGTCAAAAATAACACAAAGATAAAAATTACAATGATAATTTGATTTATTGACATGATATCATCTCCTACAATAATAATTAAGGTTAAAGGCACGGTAGCCAGCCGCGTCTTTTTCCATTTCAATGCTGAAGCTGTTAGAATGAGAAAGAATGGTCTGACTTATATCATCTTGGACTAACACGTCCGTCAAGGAGTCAGTCAGCCGCTTTCTCATTCGCAGTATTCGATTTGCGCAGGTTGTACCATCGACATTCCGATGCGTTCGTGTCACTCAGGAGGATTTATTATGAACTCGGTCGGAATTGATGTTTCAAAAGGAAAATCTACGGTTGTAGCCTTGCTCCCTATGGTTGAAGTAGCTTTGCATCCCACTCCTTTATCTATAAACTGTATTTTTGCGCTTTGTGTAATTTCTACATTTTCATAATAACGCATAAAGTTAATTTTGTCAATTAATGTTTTTACACCTTAATATGACTAAAAAACAAGCGATAGAATAATTCTCTGCCGCTTGTAATTATCATATATTCTATTTTTTCGGGTTGCCCCAACTATTGACATTGAACCAAAAGAAATGCGTATGGTTACAGAGATTTCAACCGCTTCCGCAACCGCATTCTACATATGTTCTCACTCCAATCAGCAAAAACAATACAAAACAAGCGGCAGTTTAAACAACCACCACTTGTCAATTTCAATTATTCTGTTTTAATGCTACCCCAACTATTGACATAGAGCCGATAAAAAAAGAAAACAGAGTAGTCAAAAGACTACTCTGTTGTGGCTCCCCCAACTGGGCTCGAAC
>ERZ857972.702-NODE-702-length-27561-cov-6.170436_pt1 | contig 27561 bp, 34 predicted proteins | sample MGYA00519757_ERZ857972 | MGnify/ENA primary metagenome ERZ857972 (study PRJEB31778, sample SAMEA3449383) | human gut metagenome | biome: human gut; feature: human-associated habitat; material: faeces | place: United Kingdom | collected 2010/2012 ...
AACAGCAAAACCAAGGATTTGCACAAGGTGGCAGCCCATTCGGTAACGCAAACCCAATGGACATCAGTGATGATGATTTGCCATTCTAATTAGGTGAAATATGAAACTAGAATTTCTATTACCAAGGTCAAAAGCTAAGCCTGCTCAAAATTTAGTTATCAACAGTAATGACAGATTTCACTATCAAGCAGAGGGCCGGATGGTCAAGAAACTGCGATTGATAGCGAGAACAGAAGCAGGGCTTAACATTAAGCCAGTATATAGCCCGGATAAACCTTGTAAGGTGCTTGTCACGGTCTATGCACCAACCAGACGAAGATTAGACCCACCCAACCTATATCCGACTGTTAAAGCTATTATAGACGGCTTGACGGACGCTAATTTGTGGCCAGACGACAATCACGAAGTTATCAAAATGATGTCGTTTCAGTACGGCGGCCTAAGTGGTGAGTCTGGGAAATTTAAGATTGTGTTAGACATTGAAGGAGCTTGAATGAACAGTAGATACAAAGATAAGTTAGTTGGTGTATATACTCCGGGCGGTTACGGCCACACAAGCGTATTAGGTCAAACGCAAGAGTTTTCGAGATGGTTCTGGGCTAATCACGAAGATATGGAATACATCAGCGCTAAGTTGAGTATCAATGCAAAGAAACTCAATCGTATTCTAACGCTGGAGCAGTTGCCGGACGAAGAATTACTGAAAGGAATGATGGAGCTATGCAAGTGAAAGAGTATGCCTTATATGATGTATACAGTAGAAATGGTGGAATGTGATGAATGAGTTAGATTACGTAAAAAGCGTGTTCGATAAATACATTTCTGAATGTGAAAATCTCTCTAAAGAACCACCGAATGCGTGGACGGCATCGGCAGCTAATAAATCAAAAATCAAACGTCTGGGAATTGAACTTAGGCAAGAGATGATTGACTTGGAACGAAAATATTATGTGTGAGGTGGAAGCATGAACAAATTAAGTAAAATGGCAATTATTGCTGTAAGTGGTTTATTATTTTTAACTGGTTGCTCAGAGGCAAGTAGAGTATCTGAAAATTTATCTCTAGAGTCGGATAACTTTAATGTTGTTCGAAAAGTAACGGTGATTGATGCTATTACAAATGACGTAATGTTCCAAATGAGCGGTAGGATGTCCATCAAGGCTGATACTCATGATAAACAACTTGAAATTGTTGTAGAAAATGGTAAGAACAAATATCAAAAACACATTATCGGTTTGTCAGATAATGTCTCTTATGTGGTAGAAGATGTTGAAGTACCGAATGTTTCAAAATACAAATATGAGATCAATTACAACCCTAAAATGTGGGTGCCTGCAAAACTTAAAAATGTTGATTAAGGGAGTTGGTCGAATGCGGTGGATAGTACGAGTAGCACGCACGATGGATGATGTTAAGGAGTGACATTTCACAGATAAGGACAAGGCACTGAAACACATTGAAGCGTTGAAGAAGTTAAGCATGGCAGTGGATGATGCCACTGTATGGATGGAGGAAATCGATGATTAGAACGAAGTGGTTAGAGGTCGACAAAGAGACTAGATACACGGTCCGAGTGAAAGGGATTGACGGATACTGTAAATATCTTAATCAAGATACGAGAACTCAAAAATGGCTTTTTGCATCGAAAACAGAACTTGAAAGATTTCGAGCACACCATACCCGCAAAGAGCTGGAAGATGCTGATTTCGGATGGGTGTTCGATTGCTCAGGCGTGGAAGTGAAAGAGGTGGAGTGATGACTAAACAAAAATTGTATAGGGTCAGATTTAAAGATGTAGCTAATTATAATCATTATTATCTAAACTATGACACACAGGCAAAAAGATGGAATATTGACACAGACTTAGAAAATAAAGTTTTTAGAACTTCATTTACTAAGGAAGAACTGGAAAAAGAAGGTTTTGGGTGGGTATTTAATAGTCCACTTACAGAGGTTTGGGAGTTACTATAAATGATGAATAACCTAATTACTAAAATCAACGAATGGGCTGACAAACGCGGCCTTAAGCAAGCAGACCCTAAAATCCAGTGGATGCGTATCACGGAAGAAGTCGGAGAAATTCGAGATGTGCTCTTGAAACCAACTAAATTCACGCAACCGCAAGCAGCGCTTAAGGACGCAATCGGAGACACGCTAGTAACGATTATCGTGCTAGCACATCAATTAGACCTCGATGTCACTGAGTGTTTAAGCATTGCTTATGAGGAAATCAAGAATAGAAAGGGGAAGATGGTAAATGGAACATTCGTCAAGAAAGAAGATTTATAACGAGCTGGCAGTCGCAACAATTCTGCTAGTGGTATCACTAGCCATTAACGTGACTACTATCCTACGAGTGGTTAACAGACCTATCGAGACAGTAGTTATCCATAAGGCTGATAATGCAGTGGAATTACACGGCAAGGTTACTGGAAAATCTATGGTAGGCAAACTCTACACGCTCGATTGTGGAGCTTATGGTAAGTTTCTAGTGAGTAAGGAGGAGTATGACAGTGTTAATGTTGGGGATGATATTCCCAGCTATTTGAAGGGGAGAGGACAATGATACCAAGATATAGAGCATGGGATAAAATTCATAAAATAATGTACGAAGTTGATGATATTATGTCTATTGATTTCGGAAAAAGCGAAATTTCTGTAAAGACCCTCTTTTTCGAGCAGACAAATCGCTACGACTTCGACGACATCGTTTTAATGCAGTCAACTGGATTGAGAGACAAAAATGGCAAAGAAATCTTCGAAGGGGATATTATTGACTCGACAGACGGATTCCTCACTGGCGTAATTGAATTTAGAGTAAGTTTAGGGATGTTCGTTAGTTGTTTGGTAGAATATAACAACTTCGAACGTTTATGCAATATTGCCAGCTCAAGGAAAATTATCGGGAATATATGGGAACACCCAGAATTGGCAGAGGTAAGCTCATAAGCGTTAAATACCAATATTCCGGGCTGACCGAGGAATTATATCAACGGTTGGTCAATGAGCATGCGGCACTTAGGAAAGCACACAAAAAAGGCTCTTATAAACAGTTCTTTCAAGATGTGAAACAATGCAGCGAATTACAAGCTCGCATCATTTACCAAGCATTTAATAGCGCAGTCGTTGAGCGTGCGAGGATATCACCAGCGACAGTCGATAGACTGGAAGGCATTATTTCTGATGAATTATTCAACGACCTTCAAGATTATCTATCTACCAATTACACAAGAGGTAAAACCGCTAAACCGGTTTTGGATAAAACCAACGCAGGACTGCCAGAGGGGTTGTTCAAGCGTTTCCGTGAGGAAGTGGAAGAACTACGCAAGGAATACCCTAACAACCTAAATAACTATATTAGAGACGTCAAGGACTGCGACCAGAAAAATGCTAACAGAACCCAAAACGCCCTTAATATGTGCTATTCAGAGAAAGCTGCCCTAACCCCTTTGAAAGCGATTCAAATGGAAGGGCTACTTTCGAGAGAGTTATTCAGCGAGATTATTGATTATGTCTTCAATAACTACGAGTGGGCCGAGAGATTGGATGATGAAGTTGATCGCATCATTCTTAAATATCGGACCAAAGGCAAGATAGGACGTGAGAAGACCACGGTCAAAAAAGCCTTGTATACAGCCTATGCGTTAGGCGTGTAGCTAGAACGGTTTACGAGGGTTCGACTCCTTTGCCAGTCATTGTCTGTCAAAAATACACTAAAAATGGATATAGATTTTAGTGGCTTGGACACTTTTTAACACTTTTTTAACACCGGACAAGCTGACAGACCTTGTCCAAACAAAACCCAGCAAATTTAAGAAAAAAAGGATGTGAAACACCCTCTTTCTTATTGATATCTTGCATTACTAAAAAGCCAAAGACCTTGCTGGTGTCGATGGCTAGAAGGAGGTGACGCCAAGGCTCACAAACTTAATCTTTTCATATCTCTTAATAACGAGCCGAAGAAAATAAAAAAGACCGACACAATGGCCGGCACTTTCTGAAAGTCAACACTACTATTATACCAGAGAGGGCTTAAAATGCTATTGCCGGAAATTGATGAAAAAGCAACAATCAAACGTTGCAAGCGCAAACTTCGAGAATACCCACGATGGCGAGAGATTGCACACGATAGCGCTGAACAGAAGATCACACAAGAGTTCACTTTTATGCCCAGAGGTGGCAGCGGAGTGAGTAGACCGGTGGAGAATATTGCAGTTAGGCGTGTTGATGCACTGAACGAGCTAGAAGCCATAGAGCAAGCAGTTAGCGGGCTATATCGTCCAGACTATCGCAGAATCTTGATTGAGAAATATCTAGCTTATCCACCTAAACCAAACTGGCAAATCGCCCAAGGAATCGGATTTGAAAGAACAGCCTTTCAAGAATTGCTAAATAATGCTATCCTAGCATTTGCAGAATTGTATCGAAATGGTCAATTAGTTGTAGAACGTTGAGATTTCGGTATTTTGACGGATAAAGCACGGTATCTTACAAGTGTTTAAAGTGGTATTATTATATTATCGAAGAAAAACGGAGACAACTCATTTTGTGGGTTGTCTTTTTTGATTATGCAGTGAAGGAGGTGGACATATTGGGCTAAATCAACGACAAAAACTATTTGCTAGCGAGTATATCAAGCTAGGGAATGGCACACAGGCAGCGATCAATGCTGGGTACAGTCCGAGAACATCGGGCGCACAAGCTGAGAAATTGCTGAAAAAAGCTGAAATAAAAAGCTTTATCACTGCCGAAATCGAGAAGATGCACGATGCAAACATCATGACTGCAAAAGAAGCCTTGTCCATTCTATCCGACATTGCTAGAGGGAAACGAGACGAAGAAGTCTTGATGATGAATCCGCTGACTGGTGAAGTTGAAAGGCTGATGAAAAAGGCTGACAACAATACAGTTATCAAGGCAATTGTTGAAATCTTGAAACGCTACCCAACGGCTAAACAGTCCGAGAAATTGGAGCTTGAGATTAGAAAGCTAAGAGAACAGCTTGACAGCGGTGTTGAAGGAACTATGAACCTCAATATCATCAACGCTTGGGAGGATATCCCAGATGGTGACGATTGATATTCAAAAGAACGTTAACCCGCATTTCAAATCGGTGTGGCAGTCTAACAAGCCTTATAACGTCTTAAAGGGTGGTCGTAACTCTTTCAAGTCATCCGTGATCGTGCTAAAGCTCGTCTATATGATGATTAAATACATCATCCAAGGTGAAAAAGCGAATGTAGTTGTTATCCGTAAGGTAGCTAATACAATCCGTGACAGCGTGTTTAATAAGGTTCAATGGGCCATTAGTCTATTTGGGCTGGACAATCATTTCAGAGCTACTGTAAGCCCGTTTAAGATAGTTCATAAACGTACTGGTTCTACCTTCTATTTTTACGGTCAAGACGATTTCCAAAAGCTGAAATCAAACGACATCGGTAATATCATCGCAGTTTGGTATGAGGAAGCAGCTGAGTTTAACAATGCTGAAGACTTTGATCAATCTAACGTTACTTTCATGCGGCAAAAACACGAAAAAGCTCCCTTTGTGCAATTCTTTTGGTCATACAACCCACCTCGGAACCCATATAGTTGGATAAATGAGTGGTTTGAAGACATCAAGACTAACGACAACTATCTAGCACACTCAAGCACCTATCTTGATGATAAGTTAGGGTTTGTTACTGAACAAATGCTTGAGGATATAGAACGTATCAAACAGAATGATTACGACTACTATCGCTATTTGTATTTAGGGGAAGCGGTTGGGCTTGGTAATCAAGTGTATAACATGAGTACGTTCCACGCTATCGACAGCTTACCAACGGATGACAGGCTTATCGGGATATCATTTGCACTTGATACCGGACACCAGCAATCAGCTACGGCATGCGGTGCTTATGGTTTGACTGCAAAGGGCAATGTGATTCTGTTAGATACATTCTATTACAGCCCGGCTGGTCAAGTGATTAAGAAGGCACCGAGTGAATTGACGGTTATGATCCATGATTTCATTGAAAAGATTATGAAGCAGTACCGAGTGCCTAAGCTTAAAATGACCATCGATAGTGCAGAGGGTGCACTTCGTAACCAGTATTTCAAAGACTATAGGGAACGCTGGCATCCAGTGGCCAAGAAGAAGAATCAGACCATGGTTGATATGGTTATCAGCTTACTAGCCGAGGGGCGTTTCTATTATCTGGATATACCAAGTAACAAGATATTCTACGAGGAACACAAAATGTATCGTTACGATGAGAAAACGATACACACAGACGACCCTAAAGTTATCAAAGAAGAAGACCACACCGTCGATGAATTCAAATATTTCGTATTAGACAACGCTAGAGCGTTAGATTTGAAGGCTTAAAGGAGCTAATAATGGGAATAGTACAGACCATTAAAGACTTATTCACAAGGAGTAAATACGTTATGACAACGGAAAGTCTAACTAATATCACAGACCACCCCAAAATTGCCGTGTCTATCGCTGAATATGACCGCATTAGGGAGAGTTTGAAATACTTTGCTGGCAAATATCCGCTTATCAAGTACACAGATAGCAACGGCACACCTCAAAAGAGGGCGTTCAATCACTTGCCTATTGCTAGGACCGCTTCAAAGAAGATTGCTAGCCTTGTATTCAACGAACAAGCTGAAATCAAGGTCGATGATGCAGCGGCTGACAAGTTCATTCAAGAGCAGCTTAACAATGACCGCTTTACAAAGAATTTTGAACGCTACCTAGAGTCATGTCTGGCCCTCGGTGGTCTTGCAATGCGTCCATACGTTGATGATGACCGTGTCAGAGTGTCATTTGTGCAAGCGCCGGTCTTCTTGCCGCTACAATCAAACACGCAAGATGTTTCGAGTGCTGCTATCGTTACTAAGACCACGAAAAACCAAGGTAAGAAGGTAATCTATTACACGCTTATCGAACTGCATGAGTGGTCTAAAGATGGCAAATATACCGTATCAAACGAGCTATACCGTTCGGACAATCAAAATATTGTAGGTCAGAGGGTGCCACTATCAGAAGTTTATGAGGATCTAGAGGAATCAGTGGAATTGCACGGTTTAAGCCGTCCGCTATTTACCTATCTGAAAGCACCCGGCATGAATAACAAGGATATCAATAGTCCTCTTGGTCTATCTATTTTTGATAATGCTAAGACTACGATTGATTTCTTAAACGAGACCTATGACCAGTTTATGTGGGAGGTCAAAATGGGGCAGCGCCGTGTCGCTGTTCCTGCTCAACTGATTAAGCCTATCTATACCGAGGAAGGCGACAAGGTTGTTGTCCGACATCAATTTGAAGTAGGTCAAAACGTCTATGAGCAGTTTGAGAGCAATGACATTGACGGCGGCGTTAAGATTACCGACCTTACTACACCTATCCGTTCAGAAGATTATATCAAGGCTATCAACGAGGGTCTGAGCTTGTTTGAAATGCAGCTAGGTGTGTCGACTGGTATGTTTACGTTTGATGGCAAGAGCATGAAGACAGCGACAGAGATTGTCAGCGAGAACTCGGACACCTATCAAATGCGCAACAGCATTGTCTCACTGGTCGAGCAATCACTAAGAGAGCTAATCATTTCGATGCTAGAGCTTGCTAAGGCTTACGGTCTATACAGCGGCGCAATCCCAGAGATGGACGCTATCAGCGTTAACCTTGACGATGGTGTCTTCACTGACCGAGATGCAGAGCTTGATTACTGGATTAAGGTAGTTAACGCAGGCTTTGGAACTGACACAATGGCTATCGAGAAGGTTCTTAACGTGACCCCAGAGAAAGCTAAAGCAATCAAGGCAGAAATCAACGGCAACGCTATTGAAGAAGCTAATAACGACAGAAGCCTAGAAGACAAGTCAATTTACGGGGAGTGATAACCTATGGCGGATAAGAAACCAATCAAGCTAAATGATCAGCAGCTAATGCTAGACGCTAGCCGTGTAGCTGACATCTACCATCAAATGACAATGGACTTATTCGACCAAGTTGTTGACCGTATCAGAGAGCGTGGCAGTGCTAGCCTAGAGGATAACCCTTATATCTGGCAAATCGAGAAAATGAGCGAGATGGGCTTACTCAACGATGAAAATATCAAGCTTATCGCTGAACGGTCTGGAGTAGCTGAGCAACAGTTACGCTATGTCATTCAAAATGAAGGCTACCAGATATACAAGGACACCAAAACCCAACTATTAGATTCAATGGACGGCGGAGATTTTGTGGATAACAATCTTATCCAGATTAATTTAGCCAACTACGTCAATCAGACTATGGGGGATATCAACAACCTTGTTAATACAACACTGCCAGTCAGTGTCAGGAAGGTCTATCAGTCCATAGTTGAGGAAACAGTGGCCAAGGTTGTCACCGGGATTATGAGCCCTAACAAAGCCGTATCTACCACGGTTATGAAATGGGCTGAAAAAGGCTTCTATGGTTTCACTGACAAGCAAGGGAAACGGTGGAGAGCTGACACGTACGCTAGGACAGTCATCCGCTCAACATCATGGCGGGTCTATCGTGAAGCTAGAATGGCACCAGCCGAGGAAGTGGGCATCGATACGTTCTATTATTCGATGAAGTCAACGGCCCGTGAAATGTGCGCCCCGTTGCAGCATCAAATAGTTACGCATGGCCCCGCTAGGACCGAGAAAGGTGAACGCATCTATTCACTATCCGATTATGGTTTTGGTAGCGCAGGCGGTTGTCTTGGTATCAACTGCCATCATGAGATAACACCGTTTGTGGTAGGTGCTAACTATAAGCCGGACTTACCGGAACACCTAAAGGACCTAACACCAGAACAAGCGATAGAGAACGCCAACGCTCAAGCTAAGCAGAGAGCTATAGAACGCTCTATCAGGAAGTCTAAAGAATTCCTTCATGTTGCTAACAAGCTAGAGGATGACGAGCTAATAAGCAAGTACAAGGGGCAAGTTAGGAAACAGCAAGCGGCTATGAGGGACTATCTGAGACAGCACCCATTCTTATATCGAGATTATTCGAGAGAGAGGTATTATGATGACCCATTCAACCAAGCTAAAGCAGCAATCGAGCTGCGGAAACAACAGAAAAAGAAAGCTGGTGAACCAAATTCTTGACTGATAGGAATTAGACTATCATGACCTGTCAAATGTCGTAAAACTGGACGAATACAGTCCACCGGACGTAAAACAAAGGAGTTTTAAGCATGAGTTTAAAACGTGACATGTTAGTTGAAGCTGGGATCACAGACAAGAGTGTGATTGACAATATCATGCAAGCGTACGGGGCAGGTATTGAGAACGCTAAATCACAAGCTAAGTCTGAGCTACAAGCTGAAAATGACAGCCTTAAACAACAACTTGAGCAACAAAGCCAAGCACTCGAAGACTTGAAAGCCAAAGAGGGAGCTAGTGAAGAAGCTAAACAACAATTAGCGGACTTACAAGCTCAATTTGACACTTACAAGACTGAGAATGAAGCTAACCTTGCGCAAGTTAAGAAGACAAATGCGGTAGCTTTGGCATTGAAGGACGTGGGAGCTTACAACTCCGAGGACCTTATGAAGTTTATTGACCTAGACAAGATTGAACTAGGTGAGGACGGGAAACCAGTCCTAGAAGAAACTATCAACGGTCTAAGAGAGACAAGCCCTTACCTCTTCCAAACTCAAAGCGAGCCGCAAAACCCAAATATCACTGTTCCAGGCAATCCGGCGGCGGATGCTGGGCAAGATATTAGCGCAGAAGATAAAGCTCTATTTGAAGGCTTTGACAGCGTATAAAAAGAAAAGAGGTATTTAAAACATGGTTGTTAACTACGCACAGAAATTTGACAACAAGGTTGATGAACGCTTCACAAAAGAAGCTCTTTCAACTGGTATCATTAACCAAGATTTCGACTTCACTGGAGTTGACACAGTTAAAGTGTATTCTGTTCCAACATCTCAAATGAACGATTACACAACAAGCGGTGTCAATCGTTATGGTACAGCGGATGAACTCGGTAATACTGTTCAAACGATGGTGTTGAAGAAGGACCGCTCTTTCACTTTCACTATTGATAAGAAATCTGAACAAGACACTAACGGCGTTATGGAAGCTGGTAAAGCTCTTGCTCGTCAATTGTCAGTAGTTGTTATCCCAGAGATTGACACTTACCGATTCGCAACTATCGCAGGCGGCGCTGACACAGGTAACATCGTTACAGCGGCAGTTACTAAAGATAACGCTTATGAAGCAGTGCTTGATGGTCAAATCAAGCTTACAGAAGCATTTGTTCCAACAGCAGGGCGCGTGCTTCATGTTTCTTCTAAATTCTACAAACTTATCAAGCTTGACCCAGCATTTGTTAAGCAATCAGATCTTGGACAACAAATCACAATCAATGGCCAAGTTGGTATGATTGACGGCATGCCAGTTGTTCTTACACCGGGCCGCCTTCCACAAGGCGTTGAGTTCATCATCGCTCACCCAGTAGCGACTACATCACCAGTTAAGCTTGAAGACTACAAGATTCACGACAACCCACCGGGAATCAACGGTAAACTTGTTGAAGGACGTATCCGTTACGATGCTTTCGTTTTGGAAAACAAGAAGAAAGCCATCTACGTCCACAAATCAGCCTAATAGGGGGTAACTATGGCAGCAGATAAGAAGAACGAAGAAACAACAGTTAACGTCGTTGTCTTGACCAAAGACGGCGTTAGCTTCACAGCTACTAATGATGTTGCTGTTTCAGCATTTCTTAATCTCGGTTACGAAATCGAGGAATAAACTAGAAGGCGGATAATACACCGCCTTTTTATTATGGAGGTGGTTAAAATCGCTTATCTAACTGAAAACGAGTTTGAAAAACTTGGTTTTGATGAGGTCGAAAACTTTGAAAAGCTACGAGCTAGAGCAGAATTAGCTATCAATATGTTTATTAGAAACCTCTATGACTTTGTTGATTTTGAAAAAGAACTGGAATATCGAAAGAAAGCCGTCAAATTAGCAACGGCTTTTCAAATTGCTTACTTGGATAGTAGCGGTATTATGACCGCTGATGAAAAGCAATCAGTCTCTAGTGTGTCTCTTGGGCGGACATCTATCAGCTACAAGAACACGTCTAAGGCTTCCACTGAGGGCAGCCGGTATAATCTATCCCTTGACGCTTTGACCGCTCTTAAAGGGGCAGGATATGGCTATAAAGGAGTATGTTATGACCGTTATTGACAAACGCATGCTAGTTGACGCTGTCACAATCAAAAAGCTTACGGGTGAAACGGATGTCTGGGGTAAAGTAATGTATGAAGAGCCCACAACCCTTAAACCCGTTAGATTTGATAGACAATTCAACGTTAGCGGGTCAACTAACAATCGTAGCGAATCAAAACCCAGTGTTTTATTTGTCTATCCGAAACATTGCCCGGTGGCGCTTGATGAAAGTTTTGAAAACGGCTTGATTAACGACGGCAAACGTGATTATAAGATTCGTTCCGTCATTCCAGTTTACTATCCAAGGCAAAATAAAGTGTTTTGTTATGAAATCGAGGTGATCTAATGGGTGCTAATGTAACCGTTAAAGTTGACTTGCAAGGTCTCGAAAAGAAATGCAGTCCTGAAGCGGTCAAACGTGGGAAAGTTGCCATGATTAGTCAAATGATTACAGACATGCAGCCTTTCATCCCTCGTAGAGATGGACCTTTGAGCGCTAGCGGTTCAGCTTTTAGCGATGGCATTAGATATCCGGAACCTTATGCAAGAGCTCAATTCTATGGGTCTAGTTACAACAAAAACAGGAGCTTCACTTTCAGTAAATACACCACACCGGGAACAGGCAAACGCTGGGACAAAAAAGCGTCTGCTAAACACTCTAAAGAGTGGGGTAAAGTTGCGCTTCGAGCTATGGGGGTTAACTAATGAACGACAACGATTTTTCAGAAGTTCTCGCAAACTTCATCAATACGCTTGGACTGCCGTTGAAATGCAAACTTGATTATCTTTCAGAAGACGAGAGTCTTTCAGTCTATCCCTTGCCGGGTGGAAAAGTGGAAGACGAAGACATGGCTGGCACTCAGATTCTATCGCTACCGTATGAAATAGCTATTAAATCGAAGGACCAGCAAATGCTTAACGCTATTTTGTGGAAGATAAACACCGAGCTTTCAAAGATTGGCTTTGAGCTACCAAGCAAAAACAACTCATACACATTTTTAGCCTTGACCGTCGAGACACCGAGTTTAAACGATGCCGACGAGCAGGGCTTTTACATTTACTTGCTTGATTTGAAGGCAAGACTTGAAGTAGAAAGGAGCCTTAACTAAATGGCTAAATTTAAAAATGCGATTCGCAAACACTACATCGCACCTTACGACCCAGAACATCCAGACACACCACCAACCGAAGATAAGTATCTTTGGATTGCCAAAGGTATCAAAGAATCTGCACCAGAAAACGACGCAGAAGATGATGACATTGCTTATTTCGATGGTGATGGTACTAAAGAAAAAATCATTACTTCAAAATCTCGCGGTCGTTCGTTTGAGGGACACCGTGATTACGACGATAAAGCTCAAAACTTTGTCGCAGAAAAAGAAGACGCAGTAGCTGATGATCTTATCATTTGGTACAAGGAAGTAGTACCAACAGGCAAATACTACAAGGAAGGCCCTGCACGTTTGTCTGAAATCGAAATTGGTGACGGTGAAGCGTCTGAACTTGAATCAATCAAATTCCAAGTTAACTGGTCTCGTACACCACAGAAACATGACATCAGTGGCACACCAGTAGCAGCCGCTGGCACTGGTTCTGAAACTTCTGGACGTACAGCGTCACCAGATCCTAGTCGTTCTGGTGCTTCATCAGAAACTGGTACACCGGGAATCGGTGGGTAATCACTAATTAAATAAAACAAGATAAGACAACTAAGAGGGCTGGGTTTATCCCTTACCCTCTTTTTTTCGTATTAGAAGGAGAAAAATAACATGGTAGTAATTAAAAAACGCAGCAATGTCATCCCAGTCGATTTCGGTGAATTCCAACTTAATTTCCCAGTCTCAGACGGCAATATCCAACGCATGAAGGCGGTTGGTGAAGATTTGCAAGCCAAAGGGCAAGCATTCCAAGAGACAAGCGATGAAGAGGCTCTTGGAGCATTGAAAGCATTGGTAGAAGATGGTTTCAACCAAGTATTTGATGATGAAGAAGCGTTCAAACAAGTCTATGAGTTTGCTGGTCAGTCAACAATTAACGCTATGTTCTATCTTATCGAAGCTATCAAGGGTATTTCAGAGGAATTTGAAAACCAGAATTCAAAAGCAGCCCTCGACAAGTATCTAAATGCTTGATTTATCACGAAAGCTAACGGATAAGTTAGTAATCGATGATGAAGAATTTCCTCTTAATCTGTCATTTGATAACGTCTTACGGCTCTTTGAGATGTGGAGGGATGAAGATGTTCCAGAGTTTGTTAAACCACACTTTGGCATTCGTATCTTGACTGGTGAGACCTTAGAAGATTTCACCGTTGAGGAAATGTCCGAGGTGTTTAACGAAGTTTTCGAGGAACATATCAGTCTGTCAACGGTAGAGGACAACCATGTCGAGTATGACCTTGCTGGAAATCCCATGAAGACCACAGCAAGCAATGGCAAGCAAGAGCAAGCACCTTATGACATTCGGTACGACGGTGACTATATCTATGCGTCATTCTTGCAAGCTTACGGCATTGATTTATTCGATGTCCAAGGGAAACTTCACTGGAAGAAGTTCAACGCCCTACTTTCTGGACTTCCAGAGGGCACTAAATTCATGGAAGTTATCAAAATTCGGAAATGGAAACCGCAAAAGGGCGACTCAGCCGAGTACAAAGAGGAAATGCGTAGGCTTCAAAAGGATTATGCTCTCCCTTACGAGATTGTCGAGGAAGAAGAATTTTAGAAAGGAGGGATAATCTATGGCAGATGGTACAGTCACCATTAAAGCGTTATTCGATGGAAAGGACGCTGAGAGTGGGGCTAAACGTATCAAAGGGGCGTTAGAGGGCTTGAAAGGTTCAGCCGGTAAGGTTGGTTCGGTGTTTAAGTCTGTCCTGGGTGCAAACCTAATCGGTGGTGCTATCATGGGCGGTATTAGTGCCCTTGGCAACGGCATGAAATCGATGGTAGGCGAGCTTAATAGCTCGACTAAAGCGTGGAAGACCTTTGAAGGCAATATGCAACAGATCAACATGCCCACTGACCAAATTAAGCAAGTCAAGGGTGAGTTGCAAGATTTTGCCACCAAGACAATCTATTCAGCGTCTGACATGGCTTCTACCTATTCTCAGTTAGCGGCAGTCGGTACGAAGAATACAACCGAGCTTGTTAAGGGCTTTGGTGGTCTTGCAGCAGCGGCAGAAAACCCACAACAAGCCATGAAGACCTTGAGCCAACAAGCGACACAAATGGCCGCTAAGCCTAAGGTTCAATGGCAAGACTTCAAACTCATGCTAGAACAAACGCCTGCCGGTATTGCAGCGATTGCGAAAGAAATGGGCATGAGTACCGCTGAAATGGTGCAAGCTGTCCAAGATGGCAAGATTAAGACTGAGGACTTCTTCGACGCCATTGCTAAAGTGGGCAACAACGACACATTCAGCAAAATGGCCACAGAGTTCAAAACCGTTGACCAAGCTATTGATGGGATGAAAGAATCTCTTGCTAATAAGTTGATGCCACAATTTGAAAAACTCAATCAAATCGGTATCAAGGCGGTCGTAGGGCTTACGGATGCACTTGAAAGGATAGACATCAACGCCATTGCTGACAAGATTGGCAGTGGTTTGTCTTCGCTGTGGAAAGGCTTCGCAAACACTGGAGCTTTGAAAAATCTGGGTGCTACCTTCACTTACATTTCAAGCTCAATCAAGCAGCTATTTAGCAAGATTGATGGTAGCAAGCTCATGCAGGGCGTTGGCTCGGTCTTTGGTGACATTGCTAACGGTATTTCGCAAGCTTTGAATATCGCTACCACATCAGTCAGAAGTTTCATCAGCTCGTTTGCTGATACTGGAGCTTTTCAATCGTTCAAGGCAGCAGTGCAAGATACTTGGAACGCCCTTAAAGCTATCGGTTCGTCATTCGGTGAGGTATTAGGTAGCTCACAAACGCAGTCAATCATTGCAGGGCTTGGCTCAGCTCTTGGAACACTAGTTAGCTGGATTTCTCAAGCAGTTTCAGCAATTTCTAGGTTTATCAGTGCAATTCCGCCGGGAATCTTAAACGGTATCACTAGCGGTATTTTGGCAATGGTAGCAGGTTTCATGACTGCCAAAGCTGGAATTTCAGCGGTAGGCGTTGCATTGAAAGGGTTGGACTTCATCAAGAGTCTAAACCCATTCAAGAAATTCGGAGAGGACGCTGCAGAAGGAACAGAGCAAGCCGCTAATAGTGCTAGACGCTCTAAATCAACCATTACTCAGTTGTTTAGCGGGATGGCTAATGTCATTAAATCAGCAGGAACTAGCATTTCAACCGCTGCTAAAGGTATCGGAATGGGTATCTCTACAGCATTTAAGGGAATTGGTACAGCTATCAAAATCGCCTTGCAGGGCTTGAGAGGGTTAAACCCAGCTACATTGCTTTCATTCGGTGCATCCGTAGCCATTGCCGCAGTCGGAATCGGAGCTGGTATCGGTATTATTGTTGCATCGTTCACCCTTCTAGCTACTCAATCGCAAGGCGTTTCACAAATTCTAAATGCTATAGGTTCAGCGTTCGGAACTGTTGTCGAATCTATCGGTAAGGCAGCTGGGTCTATCGTTGAATCGTTTGGGACTGCTTTCGGTATCGTCATTAAGGCAGTCGGTGAAGCTGCACCGGGGCTCGCCAAACTTTCACCACTTGTTGAAGCTATCGGCACAGCTCTAGGCAATGCAGCTCCAGCAATTACAGCGTTTGGGAATGCTTGGACGTCTATTTTAGGGACGCTGCCAGCTATCATTGACGCATTCAGTGGTTTGGCTACCGCTCTAGGTTCTGCAATCAGTGCAGTAGCTACCGCAATCACTCCGATTGTCCAAATTATTGGCGACACAATCACGGCAGTAGCTCAAATCATTGCTAATGCTATCGTGGCAATCGCACCGGTTATCTCGAATTGCATTGTCCAAGTTGCTCAAGTAATCGGTCAGTTTGGTCCACAAATTGCAATGGTTTTACAAGTAATTGTGCAAGCTATCCAAGCAACGGCACCAGTCATTATGACCTTAATCCAAGGTATTGTGACAGTCGTTCAAACAATGGCACCAGTCATTAGTCAAGTGATTTCTGCCATCGTCACGGTTGTTCAAACTCTTGCACCTATCATCAGCCAAATTATTTCGGCGATTGTTACAGCGATAACACAAATTGTGCCTATCATTACGGCAATCGGTGGTGTGATTAGTGCCGCATTTAGTGGAATTGCATCGGTTGTGTCAGCGGCAGGAATGGCAATCGCTACCGCCGCCATGGGTATCGGTACGGCTATTAGTACGGCACTTAGTGGTGTGGCAAGTATCATCAGTGCTACTGGTTCAGCTATCGGTGCAGCTTTGCAGGGCATTGCTAGCGTTGTGCAATCAGTCGGAACGTCAATTGGTACAGCAGCTCAAGGCATCGGAAACGGTATCAAATCAGCGTTTGAAGGTATTTCAAGCGTAATTACATCCGCCGGGAGTGCAATTAGTAGTGTATTGAATAGTTTGGCTAACGTCTTCAATTCAATCGGTACAGCGGCTCAGAAAGCAGGGTCTGGATTCAATCAGCTTGCTAACGGTGTTGTTAAGATTACCAACACAAACCTAGGAGACATGGCTGCATCTCTTGCAGCGGTTGCTAAAGGTGTTGGGTCAATTGGTAACAACTCAGCGGGGCTTGCTACAGCTGGCACTGGCATGGCTAACCTTGGTAATGGTATGAGCAAGGTTTCTAGCTCTGCTAATGGTGCAGTAGCTGGCTTGAGCAAGTTCGCAAGCACGGTTTCAAGCATTCAATCAGCGTTTTCAAACTTACAAACACTGTTAAGCACAGCTGGAAATTCATTCAGTACATTCTCAAGCCAAGCAATGCAATCAGTGAGTGGTTTGACTGCGATTGTAGGGCCTATCACAGCCTTCCAATCGCAAATCATGATGATTGTCCCTTCACTTATGCAAGCAGCTACAGGCTTGACTATGTTTAGCACAGTAGCGATGGGCTTGACTACTAGCTTGACCTCAATTGGTACGGCCATGACAGCGTTGACGACTAGTCTGACTACGTTAGCTACACAGCTAACAATGGTAACAACTAGCTTCACTATGATGACTACTAGCTCAACCATGCTAGGTACTAGCTTAACCATGATGAGTACTCAATTCACGATGATTGGTACTTCACTAACCATGCTAAACACCCAATTTATTACGTTTGCTACAGGAATCATGCAAATGGCAAGTCAGCTTATGATGGCTGGGTCAGCAGTGATTATGTTCGGTGCTCAACTCATGTCAGCACAAGTCGGATTCTCGACCATGGGCATGATGGCTACTATGTTAGCTACACAGTTAACGATGGTTACAGTAGCAACTCAAGCGGCTGGTGCTGGTCTCGCAGTAGTTAGCGGTCAAGTAATGGCACTAGCAGCTGTGTTTGCTAGTGTAGCAGCGTCAGCCATGATGTTATCAGCGACCATGACTCAGCTTGGCATGGCAGTGTCTATGGGCATGATGTCAGCAACTCAAGCGGTCACTGTTGGAGCTATGCAAATGACTGCAGCGCTTCGAGCCAGCGGTATGCAAATGGTTGCTAGTGCACAATCCTTCATGAATCAGATTGTCTCAGCGGTTAGAAATGGTATGAACCAAGTCGTTGCTGCAGTAAGGGTTGGCGGCGCTCAAATGGTTTCAGCCATGCAGTCAAGTGGTCAGCAATTAGTTGCAGTTACTCAAGCAGCAGTTAACCAAGCGGCAGCCGCAGCAAGGGCTGGCTATGGTGCCTTTTTCTCAGCTGGTGCATATATGGGGCAAGGACTTGCAGCTGGTCTTAATTCTGCAATAGGAGCAGTTACAGCAGCAGCTAATGCCTTGGTAGCCCAAGCAGAGCGTGCAGCACAGGCTAAAGCCAAAATCCACTCACCATCTCACCTATTTCGCGATGAAGTTGGTTGGTATATTGGCCTTGGTATCGCTGAAGGGATTGACAATTCAGCTCCAGTCGTTGCTGAAAGCCTTGGTTCAATTGCAAGTCAAGTTGAATCATTTAACGCTAGAGCTACCGCAATGTTAACCGGTGCCACTTCAAACATGGCTAGTCAGCTCAAGATGGAAGTCTTGCGTGATAAAACGCCAGACGCTACGATTTCAGCACGTCAAGAAGCCTATGCTGCTCATTCAGCTGGCTTGCTTAATGATGTGATTGACGCTCTCGTAGATGTCAAGGAACAAATTGCACAAGGTCAAAACATGGTACTGGATACTGGTGCCCTTGTCGGTGGCACAGTTAATAATTTCAACAGTGCTATCGATACGATTAAAACACTGAAAGGACGTCACAGATTATGATCACTAAAATCAAGGAATATATATCATTCGGCGATTTCAATAGTCGTGACGCCGGTTGGTATTTGCAAAAACGTGAAGCACCGACACCAGACGAAAAAGAAATCGTCGAGTCTATCCCTTATATGCAAGGTGAACTTGACTTTTCTAGTGCTCTTGGTGAACGTGTGTTTGAGTCAAGAGAAATTACGTATGAGTTCAAATTGCCGTTTACGACTTACGAGAATCGCAAAATTGCTGAAAGACAGATTAAGTCAAGCATGGTTACTAAAACACAGCGGAAATTAATAGATACGCATGATAGGCGCTATTTCTGGATGGGCAAGGTTAAACACATCAAAGTAGCAGACGACCCGATTAAGAAAAATCTGGTCGCTACCATCGTGTTTAAGTGCTATCCATTCGCATTCCACGAAGACGAATACTTCGACGATGTTTGGGATACGTTTGATTTTGAAAATGATAATTCAACGTGGACTAAATGGTACTTGGGCTATGAGAAAAAGAAAACACCCGTGTATTTCGTCAATGCTGGCGATACGTCTATCAGCCCAGTAATCATCTGTAGCGAGGATATCACCTTAAAAGATGCAAACGGAACGATTTACTATTTGAAAAAAGGCGAGAACAAAGATTTCGCTCTCACATTAGACATTGGTATCAACTATTTCGAAGCACAAGGGAATGGCACAGTAGCAATGCACTATTCTAACGAGGTGATGGCATGACAGTATCTTGTGATAGCATTGAAATTTTCAACATCAGTAGTACAGGCTACGCTATTCGGGTTAAAGGTCTAAGGTCGAGTAATGGCATCTCTGGATTGCAAGTCCCAACGTGGTCAGAACAGTCCGGACAAGATGACCTTGTTTGGTACGATGCTTTGAAATGGGGCGATGATTGGTACTGTACTATTAATTCAGTCGACCACAATAGCGACAGTGGTATATATCAATCTCACTTCTACGTTGTTAATTCAAGCGGCTCGAAGGAATACCTTGAAGGGAAAAAGATAAATGTTCCAGAGCGTCCTGTTGAATTGGCTAAAAAGGCAGGCTATGCCATTTATTGGTGGCCTAGTTTTTTAGATAGACGATGGGACAAGCTTAATAGAACCACTGCAAGCCGTAGAGTCATTCACGACCCATACAGTCCTAGAGGTAATAAGATTGTCCACGGTGAAATCAAGCAAGCCGTCAACAGTATCCACGAATTAGAGTTTTCAATCCCGTTAGACCATACGATGTACCAGAAGATGGTTCAGTTTAAATCAATCATCGAAGTTGTTAATTTAAGAGATAACGAAGTTGAGTTTGTTGGTCGAGTTTTGACGATGGCTAACGAGATGTCAACTAATGGATTCGTTCAAAAAGTTGTCTGTGAGGACTTCCTGTCATATCTACACGATTCTGCTCAATGGTTCCAGAAACTCCCTAATAAGGGTGCTGAGGACTATTTCAAGATAATCTTTGATTCTGCAAACGTTCAAATCGAGGAATTCAAACGAATAACTCCTAGAAATATCACAGTACACGGTAAATCAGACCGTCCATTCCGTTATATCGGCTATGATTCGAGTTGGGAGACTGTTAAAGAGCGGATTATCAATAATATTGGTGGCTATCTCACGTTGAGAGAGTTCAACACAAGATTGTATGTGGATTGGACTAAAGAGATTGGGACTACCAAAGAAAGCCCAATCAAGCTAGGTCAAAACATCAAATCTGCGAGCCGTGAAGTTGATTTTGACGGTCTTGCTACAATCATCGTACCGATTGGGGCGGACCTACAGAGCCAAAACCAAGGGCAAGAGGAAGACCAGAGTCCGGACGTGGCACGGGCGCAGCTTGATATCCGAAGCGTTAATGATGGAAAAATGTATCTGGCTGACGAAGAGTTGATAAAAGAGTTTGGCTTTATCCGGAAATCAGTAATCTGGACAGAAATCGACAATCCTAGCATTCTGTTAGCCCGTGGCAAGCAGTATTTGAGGAATCAGAAGATTGCACTGGCTAAATGGACGATTTCAGCAGTTGAACGTTACTTGATTGATAGTCGATATAGCAAGTTCAGAATTGGGAACAAGCACAAGATTATCAATGCACCACTGTCAGGGATTGAAACACTGCAAATCTTGGAAAAGAAAATTGATATACTCAATCCCCAAACGGTTGATTTAACCATCGGTTCACAATCTCAATCATTATCAGCCTACCAATTGCAAACGCAAGAAGCTGATAGCTCGATTGAAAAACTCAAGCTAGACCAGTCAATAGCTACTAAGCAGAAAAAACTTGAACAATTAAATGCTCAATTGGCTGCTCTTAGGTCTGCTAGTCAGTCTAAACCTGTTGAACCAAAAGCTCCGACAGCTCCAGGGGCAAATGCGACGGATGCTGAACGTGAAGCTTATAATAAAGCCCTTGCAGACTACAATGTAGCTAAGGCTGATTACGACGCTAAACTCTCAGCGTTTAATATGAGTCAACAAGAGCGTGCTCAACGTATCAGTGAGCTAGAAGCTGAAATTGCTCGTTTACGAAATGAATTAGGAGGTGCTTAATGCCACAAAATGAAGCAGAGGGACGCTTGAATCTATATGACGATGTGACCCCTCTTGAAAATACTAATAAGATCAGTGTCCTTGTGGACGCTATCCGCAAAAAAACCAAGGGTGCGGATGTTCGTGAAGCTATTGCTCGAGGCATGGAAATCACCTATGATGACGCTGCTAAGAGCGGGAATACTGATATGGAAGTCGTGAAGTCAAGGGATACTTACAACACGCTTCCAGACCGTCTTGACAACATGTCTAAGAATCTTGATGGGAAGGCTAGTACCAAATGGGTTGAGTCGAAACTCAATGCCATTTCGTCAAACGCACCTAAAGCTGTGCTTAGCTCGTTGGAAGAAATCCAACGTACTTATCCAAACGGGGCCAACGGTATCGTAGTAGCAAGTAACACAGGGAAGTGGTACTACTTCAATGAGGGAGACCGCCACTGGAAAGAGGGCGGTGTCTATCAATCCAGAGGGCTTAATGTTGATGAAGTGACGGCTGACAATATCGACTTCACAGAATCAATCGAGCAGTTATTGAGAGATAAGATTGAAGGTTCAGTCTATCTTTGGAACAACACATCAATTGGAACATGGGCCTCTAACGGATGGCTCCGTTTCATGCCTATTCCGATTAAAAAAGGGTTTAAATACTATCTATCAAATATCCGTGGAATCTTCTCCTTTGCGGTATCAAGTGACGGCGGACGACTTGTTAAGAAGTTCTCTGAAACGGACGATTTAATCACTACAGAGTACATCCCGCCAGAAGACTGCATGCTCTATGTATCTTCTAAACCAGACGAAACTGCAAGGGTGTTTAACGCTTCTCTCGAGGATTTAAAAAAAGCTAACGTTGACTTTTCAAATCTCCCAGACGGCTACATCTCTCTTAAAATTCCTAAATTGACGCTAGATGTTAAGCCCGAAGAACTCAGTTTCGTTAATGTTGTTAAACAGTTAGTTGACGAACGCACATTTAAGGTGGGAAAGGCTTGGTCTGGTAGTGGAAATGGTACATACGACGCACCGACGTGGGGCACTTATCCCAAACTATACATGCAAGCTGGCGTGACTTACGGTCTGAAGAATGTTCGTGGGGTGTTCACTCATTACTTTGACATTTCGGGTAAGAAACTTGAAACATTCTCTACTACAGACGTGTTAGTTAATCAAGATTTCACTCCTGAAGCTAACGGCTATATCCTTATTAGTCGCTTGACCTCAGACGAACCAACGAAAGTCGTTCAAGGTGGTAACGCTCAAGCACGCTATCTTGAAAACCTTGATTTTGGGTCTAGTGCCATTGCTTCAAAGGTGCCTTTCGTTATGCCAGACACATCTAAGATTCAATTTGGCTCAGATATTACTGGCATTGATGCTACTCAAGTAACGACGATTAACAACCTCGGATACATGAGCCCTACTAAAAAATGGGACAAGAGCCGTGGCTTCATCGACACAATCAACGTCTATGTCAAGGATGCAGGGACATACAATTTTGCCATCGGGAACATCGACCAGAATGATTTGATTGTATCTCCTCGAGTTTTCCAGAAACAGCTTGCGGCTGGATATAATACGCTCAATGTCCGTGGTGAAGATAAGGAAATCTTTTTCGGTGAACAGTTATTCTTTGAGTCTCATGACAATCGTGTCTATGCTTCGAAAGGTGAGCGCAACTTGATTCAAGACGCTCAACACGTTACTAATAACGCCGGATATTCTGGAAAAATCATGTACGAAACAGGGCAAGCCATCCCATTCAGCTACCGTGTGGCTAATGAGAGCGCCCTTGAAAAGGTTGAGACGCTGAAGCAGAAAACGGATAAAATCGAGCCTGTTGTTACAGAGCTTGAATTGTTTAAAAAAACACCGATGATTACCAGTCCGAATGGTACTAAATTCCGTTTGTTAGTTGATAACAACGGCAATCTGTCAACAGTTTCAAATATCCCCAGCCGTGTAGCGGTATTTGGTAACTCGATCCTAAGTCATCCTTGGCTCAAAGGGATGGGTATGGCTGCTAGTGCGCCAGATAAGGACTATTTCACACTTGTAAAGAACTACATCTTGTCTAAGAACCCTAGCGCAGTGGTTGAGCGCGGGAATGGTGCAGATTGGGAATCTGACCCGAACAATCGACGTGGGACATTCGATAGCAAAATGAAGCAATCATTAGGCCCAGACACAGACATTGTCATACTGCAGTTCGGTGATAACTTGAATACCGACGAAAAACGGAAGAACCTTGAAACAGACATCCCTAACCTTGTGAACTGGATTAGGGCGGCATCGCCAAAAGCTCTAATCTACTGGGTTGGTATCTACTACGCCTCACCAGACTTCGTGGAAAGAATCAAGCGTATCTGTGCCCCTCTTGGTGTCACATTCGTGGATATCTACCAGTATTCTAAAGACGCTAAATACAAGTCAGAAATGGGCAAGGTGTTGAGACTTCCAGACGGCTCTAACTACACCATCACCAACGCTGGTGTGGCGAGTCACCCCGGGGATTTAGGACATAGAGCTATTGCGGACGAAATCATTAAGAATTTCTTGTTTTAAAAAATGGGGGGTTAAATAAATAAAAGAGGTACAGTACATTGAATGTTTCTGAGCTAATAGCTCACCTAGCCCCCACAGTTGGGGTGGTTGCGACTGGTTGGTTTGGGATGAAAGCTAGCAAGTCAGCTAACTTAAACAAAGAGCAATTCAGTGAGCTTAAAGGAGAGTTAAACACTATTAAAGAATCGGTTGAAGTCGTTCAAGATTTAGGTAAATTCAACGGCGAGAAAATCAACGAGTTAAACGACAAGCTGGTAGTGCATGATGAAGCACACCTCGTTACCATGTATTTGAGGTTGGAGCGTGACATCAACAAAGAATTAGAGCGTGGGTATACCACTGTTCATAATTCGGATGTCATCCATAAAATGCACTCTAGTTACAAGAAATTAGGTGGCAACGGGTACATTGATGCCCTATACAAGAAATATATTAATTTAGAAGTGAGGAATTAACATGAAAATTAACTGGTCTATTCGTTTTAAAAACCGTACATTCGTAACACGCTTTGCACTCGCATTGGTGTTGCCAGTTTTGGCTTACTTTGGTATCAAATTTGAAGATATCACAAGTTGGGGAGCGTTGTTTGGATTGTTTGGAAAATTCTTGTCTAATCCATACTTGGTAGGCTTGACAGTGGTCAATGCCTTTAATATGTTCCCAGACCCAACAACGAAAGGTCTTAGTGATAGCGAACGAGCACTATCATATACTAAACCTTATGAGGACTAGCCTATGGCTAAGCTCATGACCTCTATCAACCAAATCGAAGGAGGGGATGTTCTCAAATCTGGGGACACCACTTCCGTTTTTGGTTTTGAAATTCTAGGGGCTGATGGAAAACGCATGGAGCTATCCGGCACCGGTAAGCTCACACTGTCGAATAATGAAACCGTGGCACTCTATCAAGATGTTGCCGTTGAAAATGGGGTGTTCTCATTCTCAATAGGTAACGTGGTAGCTACTGGCACTTACTACCTTGAAATTAAATTGGATGGGCATATCTTCCCATCTAATAATTTTAAAGTGAAAGTTAAGAGTTCGCTTAACATTGATAGTGCGATTCCATCGGACAAGAGCCCTAAATTAAAGTTACTAGCGGATGAATTGCGAGATTCTGGGTTAATTACTGGTAGCAGTGAAACCACGGAAGACCTCGTAAACATCTACAATCTAGCTAAAATCTGAAAGGAAAATTAAATGAGTAAACTACATGATTTCGCCCAAGCCGTGAGTGCTGACATTAAGGAAATTAAGACTACCCTATCTGGTAAGGCTGATAAAGGTGCTGCTGGTATTACTGAAGAGCGTTTGACACAAGCGATTAACCAAGCTAAGACTGATATCATCGGTAATGCACCGGAAGAACTTGACACCCTCAAGGAAATCGCTGATAAAATCAGTGCATCGGGTGGCAACACTGACAGTGGTATTATCAGTAAAATGACCGAGCTTGGCACTCGTATTGATACTATCGAGCAAGAAGACCTTGTGAGCGTATATAACACTGCTAAAAACACCCTCTAAGGAGGTTGAATCATGAGCAATTTAAGCAAGGCCATTGAAGCCATTGGCCGTGATATTGGTGAAATTAAAGGGAAACAATCTTCATCCTTGTCTATCGGTCAAGCGTATGGACTATTTCCAACATACAATAACTTTTTCCTACAAGTTATGGAACAAAATAAATTTGCGGCAGACCCGCTTGTAACAAAATCTCAATTACCTACAAGCGAAATTGAAGAGTTAAAACAGAAGGTTGCTGATTTGGAAAGAACGCTTTCGGAGATTAAACAGAGCATTCAAAAATAATTATAAGAAAGGAGACCTATGACATCTAAAACACAGTTATTAAACACGCTTGAGAACTTAGTGAATCAACGTGTCACTGTTCCCACTAATCCTTATGGTGGGCAATGTGCGGCTTTGATTGATTACGTTTTACAGTATGCAGGTCTATTTAATCTTGATTTCAGCTACATGAATGCGATTGACGGATTAGATCGTGCTGAAAACCTAGGGCTTAAAGTCACACGTTTTAACGGTGCTAACAATCCACCGGTGGGGAGTGTTTGGGTAACTAACTGCTTGCCATATCATCAATTCGGTCATATCGGTTTTGTGGTCGCAGAAAACCCAGACGGGACAGTTACCACAATCGAGCAAAATATTGACGGTAACGGTGATGCTCTTTATAACGGTGGATGGACACGCAAGGTCACACGAAACCTAGACAGTGCAGGGAATTTCAGTTATATCGATTGGAACGCACCAGCTCAGCAAATGGTCGGGTGGTTTGAATTGCCATTTGACGGCATGACTGAAAATGCCTATTTCATCGACGTATCAGCATATCAACCGGGAGACTTGACTGGTATCTGTCAAGCGTCCGGCACTAATAACACGGTAATCAAAGTGACCGAGGGTGTGGGTTGGGTTAGCCCAGTAGTAGCTCAACAAACTAACACAAGTAATTGTATTGGTTACTATCACTTCGCTCGTTTTGGTGGCGATGTGGCAACGGCACAAGCTGAAGCGAATTACTTTATCAGTAATCTGCCATCACACCCACGCTATTTGGTTTGTGATTATGAAGACGGCGCTAGTGGTGATAAACAAGCGAATACTAATGCAGTCCTAGCGTTTATGGATATCTGTAAGGCGAACGGTTTTGAGCCTATCTATTATAGTTACAAACCTTATACACTGGCTAATGTTTATGTAGATCAAATCACTGCACGCTATCCAAATAGCCTATGGATTGCAGCGTATCCAGATTATGAGGTACGCCCAGAACCATATTGGGGTGTGTATCCAAACATGGAACATACACGCTGGTGGCAGTTTACAAGCACTGGTCTAGCTGGTGGATTGGATAAGAATGTTGTTATCATCAATGATGGTGATAGTTTAGTGAATAAGAAAGAGGAAGAAGAAAATATGGATTATGTAGTACGCAGTACGTCAGGAAGTCAAGGTTATGTTGGAGTCGTTAATGGCCGAGTTTTCGGTATTGGGGCTATGCGCACAGTGGATGAACTACGTTCTAACGGCGCTAAACATTTGATGTTGGATGATGGCGACTTTGACCGTTTTTTGAATAGTCAATCAAACGACACGGCAGCGGTCTCTAAGGCAATTAATGAAGCTAGTGCCTCAGTAGTTAAGGCTATTGAAGAACGAGCACAAGCTACGCAAGGGCAAACTGGTGTATAATTAAATAAAAGAACCACGCAAACTATAAAACGAAAAGGAGTATATCACCTCCCGACAGACCACAGTTCGGACATCATGGTGGTAGTGGTCGAGCCCTAGCATTTGCTGGGGCTTTTTTTATTTGCTATAATTAAGTTATCCATCATAGGCAAAGAGCCATGAGTTAATCTCATAGCTCTTTTTTTATTTGTGATTTCCATTGATAAGTGATAACATAGTCAGTGGAATACTGGCGTTATTTCGATAAATTTCTCGAACTGCCCCGGCTTTATGTCGGGCTTTTTTGTGTATTCTTTGTTTTGCATTAGACATTTAATCTAAATAAAGGTACACTATAGATGTACTTTAGGCGATTACGCGCTGAATGTTTTTGTTTTTCATGTCACTTGGCAGCCCACGCTACCAAGTCTTTTTTTATGCTCAATCAAGAATTTTAGTGTCCTTGATTGAAATGCTAGTCGTGCTTCTCATTATCAGTATTCTCCTCTTGCTTTTTGTTCCTAACTTGAGTAAGCAGAAGGATTCTGTTAAAGAGACTGGAAATGCGGCTGTGGTCAAGGTCGTAGATTCTCAAGCAGAACTTTATGAAATGAAGAATAACAAGACAGCTAGCTTAGCAGCTCTTGTTTCAGAAGGTCAAATCACGCAAAAACAGGCAGATTCATACAATGATT
>ERZ857972.703-NODE-703-length-27476-cov-7.762919_pt1 | contig 27476 bp, 20 predicted proteins | sample MGYA00519757_ERZ857972 | MGnify/ENA primary metagenome ERZ857972 (study PRJEB31778, sample SAMEA3449383) | human gut metagenome | biome: human gut; feature: human-associated habitat; material: faeces | place: United Kingdom | collected 2010/2012 ...
CTAGAGCACACGGTTCATACCCGTGGTGTCGAGGGTTCGAATCCCCCTCTCGCTATTACATGAAGTCCTTTGATTTATTTCAAAGGATTTTTTTTTTGCATACAAAGATAAAGCATGATTTTCACCAGTATAATATTTCCAAATTTTTTGAGGGGACTAACACAAAAAATTTGCATCTAGGCATTTGACGTGATTTGTTGTATGATATACACTGTCAATAAAACAAGAAGAAAGGGGAAATCAGACCGTGGCAAAAAAAATGCTCTTTGTGTTTAATCCAAAAGCAGGAAAAGGAAAGATCAAGACGCATTTGCTGGACATCGTAGATATATTCAGCAGCCATGATTATGAGATCATTATCCGTTCCACGCAGGCTCCCAGAGATGCCTATGAGAAAGCAAAGGAATATGCAAATTCCGTTGACATGATCGTCTGCAGTGGTGGTGACGGTACACTGGATGAAGTAGTTACCGGTATCATGGAGGCAGAAAGTAGTGTCCCGATCGGTTATATTCCGGCAGGAAGTACCAATGATTTTGCAAACAGTCTTTTTATGCCGAAAAACATGACAAAAGTAGCAGAGATGATCATGGAAGAAGAACTGTACCATTGTGATATCGGAAGATTCAATCAGAAGACTTTTGCATATGTGGCAGCATTTGGATTGTTTACGGATGTGTCTTATGAGACAGACCAGGATCTGAAAAACGTTCTGGGACATGTTGCTTATGTTCTGGAAGGGGTAAAACGACTTTTTGATATAAAATCTTACCATATGAAAGTAACTTCTGATGAAGTTCAGGCAGAGGATGATTTCATCGTTGGAATGATCACTAATTCCCGTTCTGTGGGCGGATTCAAGAACCTCACAGGCAAGAATGTTGATATGAATGACGGACTTTTTGAGGTGACACTGATTGCTCATCCGAAGAATCCACTACAGCTTCAGGAAATCATAACGGCACTCGTGATGGCTGAAGACAACACAGACCTGATCTATTCTTTTAAGACGAAGAAGCTTACGATAGAGTCAGATGAAGAAGTACCGTGGACTCTGGACGGAGAGTTTGGCGGAGATCACAGTTATGTTGATATCGAAAACAGACATAAAGCGCTGAATCTTTATCTTAAGAGTACCAAAAAGTAAAAAAGAAATACAACGCGAATGAGAACCAAAAGGAGAAAGAGAATGTCAGATTACGTAAATGTAACAGAGCTTTTCGGATGTGACGTATTTAATGACGCGGTCATGGAAGAACGTCTTCCGAAAAAAGTATACAAAGAGCTGAAAAAAACCATCGAAGAGGGTAAAGAACTCTCTCTGGAGGTAGCAGATGTAGTTGCCCATGAGATGAAAGAATGGGCAATCGAAAAGGGGGCAACCCACTATAGCCACTGGTTTCAGCCGCTGACAGGTGTAACTGCGGAAAAACATGATGCGTTTATTACAGCACCAAAAGAGAACGGCAAAGTTCTGATGAGTTTTTCCGGTAAAGAACTGATCAAGGGAGAATCCGATGCATCATCATTCCCGTCTGGTGGCCTTCGAGCAACCTTTGAGGCAAGAGGCTACACTGCATGGGACTGTACATCACCGGCTTTTGTGCGCCATGATGCGGCCGGCGGAACACTTTGCATTCCTACTGCATTCTGTTCTTATACAGGAGAGGCACTTGATCAGAAAACACCACTTCTGCGTTCCATGGAAGCAATCAATACACAGTCTTTACGACTTCTCCGACTTTTTGGAAATAAGACCTCTAAGAAAGTAACTCCGTCTGTAGGGGCAGAACAGGAATATTTCCTTGTAGATAAAGAAAAATGGCTTCAGAGAAAAGACCTGATCTATACCGGAAGAACTCTTTTCGGTGCAATGCCTCCGAAAGGACAGGAGATGGATGACCACTATCTCGGTACGATCCGTCAGAGAATTTCTGCCTATATGAAAGAAGTAAATGAAGAGTGCTGGAAACTCGGTGTAACTGCGAAGACGCAGCACAATGAAGTTGCTCCGGCACAGCATGAGCTGGCTCCGATCTATGCACCGGTAAATATCGCTGCAGACCACAACCAGATCATGATGCGTATCCTCAAGAAAGTAGCAAGCCGTCATGGTATGCGCTGCCTGCTTCATGAGAAACCGTTTGCAGGCGTCAACGGTTCCGGTAAGCACAACAACTGGTCCCTGACAACGGATGACGGAATCAACCTTCTGGATCCGGGCAAGACACCACATGAGAACATTCAGTTCCTGCTTGTCCTGACCTGTATCCTGAAAGCGGTAGATACTCATGCAGACCTTCTTCGTGAATCCGCAGCGGATGTAGGAAACGATCAGAGACTTGGTGGCAATGAGGCACCGCCGGCTGTAATTTCTGTATTTCTTGGCGAGCAGCTTGGGGATGTTCTTGATCAGCTGATCAGCACGGGAACTGCGACACACAGCAAAAAGGGTACGATCCTTGAGACCGGTGTTAAGACACTTCCGGATTTCATGAAAGATGCGACAGACCGTAACCGTACATCACCATTTGCATTTACCGGAAACAAATTCGAGTTCCGTATGGTCGGTTCCAGAGATTCTATTTCTGAATGTAATGTCGTACTGAACACAATCGCTGCCGAGGCTTTCAAGGAAGCCTGCGACCGTCTGGAACAGTCAGATGATTTTGAAATGGCAGTTCATGATCTGATCAAAGAATATGCAATCGAGCATCAGCGCATTGTCTTTAACGGAAACGGTTATGCACCGGAGTGGGCAGAAGAAGCGAAACGCCGTGGCCTTCCGAATCTTCCGTCCATGGTGGATGCGATTCCGGCACTGACAACAGACAAGGCTGTCAAACTGTTTGAGGAATTCCATGTATTTACAAAGACTGAGCTGGAATCCCGTGCAGAGATCCAGTATGAGATTTATGCAAAGGCAGTCAATATCGAAGCAAAGACCATGATCGACATTGCTACAAAGCAGATCATCCCGGCAGTTATCCGTTATACAACAGTTCTTGCGGACTCTGTAAATACTGTCCGTGCGGTCGGAGATATTGATATCAGCGTGCAGCTTGAACTTCTGAAAAAGTGCTCTGCACTTCTGAAAGTGGCAAACAGTGCCATGAAAAATCTTTCAGATGTTGTTTCAAAAGTTACCGAGATTCCGGAGGGCAGAGAGCGTGCAGTATATTGCAAAGATGTGGTCTGCAAGGCAATGGAAGAACTCCGTACTCCGGTTGATGAGCTGGAAATGCTCGTTGACAAGTCCATGTGGCCAATGCCTTCTTATGGCGATCTGATCTTTGAGGTTTAAGAAATAAGGGATTATATTTTCAGGGAGAATTGAATTGGAAGAACTGAAATTTCTGGAGGAGCAGAATGTATCCTCCGGTTTAATAAAAAAGATATTGGAATTTCGGGAAATGTACCCGGTTTCGGATGAAGCGGCAGGCAGGATTACAAAGCCTGCCATCCCTTTTTATGGGAAAGAAATTCTGGAAATGGCAATTGCAGGTCTGCTTCAGGGGCAGAATCTGCTCCTTGCAGGTCCGAAGGCAACCGGAAAAAATATTCTGGCAGAAAATCTGGCATATATTTTTCACAGACCGGTATACAATGTATCGTTTCACGTAAATACAAACAGCGGTGATCTGATCGGCACCGATACGTTCGAGGATGATCAGGTCAAACTTCGAAAGGGAAGTATTTACCGTTGCGCGGAATGCGGTGGATTCGGTGTGCTGGACGAAATAAATATGGCAAAGAATGATGCTGTTTCCGTGTTGCATGCAACACTGGATCACCGTCGTTCCATCGATGTTCCGGGATATGATAAGATCGATCTGCATCCGGCGGCCCGGTTTATCGGTACGATGAATTATGGCTATGCCGGTACGAAAGAGCTGAATGAGGCTCTGGTTTCTCGATTTATGGTGATTGATATGCCGGCACAGACAGAAGAAACGCTGCAGTTTATTTTTCATCAGATGTTTCCGACAGCGAAAGAGCATGCAGTTGAACAGTTTATTGGTGTTTTTCTTGATCTGCAGCTCAAAGCACAAAACAGCGAAATATCTACGAAAGCGCTGGATCTTCGAGGTCTGCTTGCTGCAATGAAGATTGTGGAAGTGGGACTTTCTCCGGCAAAAGCAATCCGCATGGGAGTGATCAACAAAACGTTTGATATCTTTGAAAAAGAAATCGTAGAAGATGTCGTGAACACCCGTATTCCTTTGGAATGGACCAGAGAGGATGTCTATGAATAATACGGAACCAGTTGAAATTGATGATTACCGTCTGGAGCTGGAAAACAGGATCCGCAATCTCCTGTGGACAGTCAGCGGTGATTATGGACTGGATATGAAGCCTGATGTATCACTTTTTCTGAGATCAAAGGCAATTGCACTCTATGACGGAATCAAACAGGGTGCTCTTGCCAGATATTATGATAAGGATATGCTCGGGCTTTATCTTGTCAAAAAGATATTTATGGAAGCAGGAGAAAATGAGCTGACTTTCGTGGCACAGCTCTGTATAGAAGAAGCAATCGGTGAAAAAGTCTGTGAAGAGCGACCGGGGATCCGTTCGATGCAGAGACAGTGTTTTGAAGATATTCTGGATCAGGAATTCGAAAAAATGCCATCACATGCAGATCTTGCGGGCAGACTTAAAGTGAATGTCCTAAGGCGCAGACTTTCCGAAGGAGAGTATCATACCGAGCAGAAAATGCAGCCGTTTATGGAATTGGTACAGGAAGCCGGCAGCACGAAAGATACGATGGAACTGATCAGGATTATTGACCGGCTGTACAATTCGCTGATCAATCCGAATTTTGAGCGTGATCATGGAACCCTGGAACAGGTGCTGGCAGTTACACTGGAAGACCTGACTGAATTTTCGTGGGAGGATTATCTTTCGGAGGAAATGTATGAGGAAGCTCTGGAAACATATGTAGATAAGCTGACAACAAATGTTGCCGGACTTGAGAACGCTGCCGTTACCGAAGAAATGGAAGAAAAACGTGAGAGAAGACGCAAGGTAACAGTGGTCACACCGGAGATGCAGGAAAAAGCCCACACATATGTGGAACTGAATTATGGCATCACGTATCTGACTGAAGCAGAAGAAAAACGCATGAATTATCTGATGTGCAGAGATATCCACAGTGACTGCAGCCTGTATTTCACAGAAGGAATTCTGAAAAATCCGGCGAAAAGAAATTATCAGTATGAATACGCGAAGCGTCTCAAAAATAAAAATATCTGGCTGTATCATGATAAACACCGGATCGTGAAACAGAATATTTCAGAGCTGACAGAGACATTACGAAAATCCCTGGTGCTCAGGAGCGAAAGCCAGACTGTCTTTTCGGACAGAGGCAGAGTGGTTCCGTCCCGTTTGTGGAGAGTAGGACGAAGTAAAGAAGCAAGAATTTTTGAACAGGAACTGAAGGGAGATGCATCGGATTTTGTTGTGGATGTTCTGATCGATGCAAGTGGTTCGCAGATGAGCCGTCAGGGTGAAGTGGCAATTCAGGCTTATATCATCAGCGAAGCTCTCAGTAATGTTGATATTCCACACAGAGTCATGAGCTTCTGCACTTTCTGGGATTATACGATACTGCACAGATTCCGCAAATATGACGATCCTCGTTCTGAAAATGAGAATATTTTCAATTATGTAACTTCTTCTAATAATCGCGACGGACTGGCAATCCGGACTGCCGGATATGATCTCCTTCAGAGAGAAGAAGAAAAGAAAATCATGATCATCTTAAGTGACGGCAGACCATATGATGTGATCGTGAACCGTCCAAATGCGAAAAATCCTACACCTTATCGTGGGAAAGCAGCAGTGACGGATACCGGAATGGAAGTGCGGCGGCTTCGAAATCTTGATGTCAGTGTTCTTGGTGTCTTTGCAGGAGAGGAAAAGGATCTGGATACGGAGAAAAAGATTTTCGGTAAAGACTTTGCGTACATCCGTGATATCACGAAATTTTCGAGAATTGTCGGGAAATATCTGACAAAACAGCTTGAGATTGATGAATAATAGACAAAAATGTGCAATATTTCCAAAAAATGTTAAATCAAACGAACAAAAGTATAAAAAGTTCATAAAATCGCCCTTGCGAATACTGACAAAGTCGGTTATAATAGTCTGAGGTTCATAACAAAAAAACAAGGGAGAGGAAAGCAATGAACGAAAACAAAGAGTTCAAACCGTATATTCCTGCTGAAAAAGTAACCGCAGAAATGACGGTAACATCTGTGCTCATGGGTGTCATCCTTGCTATCGTATTCGGTGCAGCTAACGCATACCTCGGACTTCGTGTCGGTATGACTGTTTCTGCATCCATTCCGGCAGCAGTTATTTCTATGGGTGTTATCCGTGTCATCATGAAGAAAAACTCCATTCTGGAGAGCAACCTGGTGCAGACGATCGGTTCTGCCGGTGAGTCACTTGCAGCAGGTGCTATTTTTACAATGCCTGCTCTTTTTTTATGGGCAGAAGAAGGTCTCTGTGATAAACCGAGTCTGGTTGAGATCACTCTAATCGCACTTTGCGGTGGTATCCTTGGTGTACTTTTCATGGTACCGCTTCGTAACGCTCTTATTGTTAAAGAGCATGCGACACTTCTTTATCCGGAAGGAACTGCATGTGCAGACGTACTTCTTGCAGGTGAAGAGGGCGGCGCAAACGCTTCTACTGTATTTTCCGGTATGGGACTTGCAGCAGTATTCAAATTTGTTGTTGACGGTCTGAAGGTTATCCCGGCAGACGTTTCTGCAGCATTTACATCCCTTAAGGGTGAGATTGGTATGGAAGTATATCCGGCACTTCTCGGTGTTGGTTATATCGTAGGACCACGTGTAGCATCTTTCATGTTCGTAGGTTCCATTGTCGGATGGCTTGTTATCATTCCGATGATCTGCCTGTTCGGACCAGACACATGGCTGTATCCGGCTGATCCGGGTGTGACTATTTCACAGCTGTATGCGGCTGGCGGTGCGTCAGCAATCTGGAGCAAATATGTTAAGTATATCGGAGCAGGTGCCATCGCTACAGGTGGTATCATTTCCCTGATCAAATCCATGCCACTGATCATCAGCACATTCCGTGATTCCATGAAGAGCATGAAGGGCGGATCCGTAAAAGGAACTGCAAGAACAGACAGAGATCTTCCGATGAATTTCATTCTGATCGGTATCGTTGCAATGATAGTTATTATCTGGGCAGTACCGGCTATTCCGGTTAATCCGCTTGGAGCACTCCTTATCGTAATCTTCGGATTCTTCTTTGCAACTGTATCTTCCCGTATGGTAGGTATGATCGGTAGCTCCAACAACCCGGTTTCCGGTATGGCAATCGCCACACTTCTGATTTCCACAATAGTAATCAAGAGCAGTGGACAGACTGGAATTGACGGTATGAAAGCAGCAATCGCAATCGGTTCTGTAATTTGTATCATCGCAGCAATCGCTGGTGATACTTCTCAGGACCTTAAGACAGGATACCTTCTTGGGGCAACTCCTAAGACACAGCAGATCGGTGAGCTGATCGGTGTTGTTGCTTCCGGTCTTGCAATCGGTGGTGTTCTGTATCTTCTGGATGCAGCATGGGGATATGGTGGAGCAGAAGTTCCGGCTCCTCAGGCAGGACTTATGAAGATGATCGTTGAGGGTATCATGGGAGGAAATCTTCCATGGGCACTTGTATTCATCGGTGTATTCCTTGCAATTGGTATGGAAATCTTAAGAATTCCGGTAATGCCTTTTGCAATCGGTCTTTATCTTCCAATCTATCTGAACGCAACCATCATGATCGGTGGTGTTGTTCGTATGTTTATGGATGGCAGAAAGAACGTTGATGAAAAAACAAAGAACGACCAGGTTACAGACGGTACATTATACTGTGCAGGTATGATCGCCGGTGAAGGTCTTGTAGGTATCGCACTTGCTATTCTTGCAGTTGCAGGTATCAGCCTGGATGTATCCGGAGTTGTGAACTTTGGTAACATCGGTGGTGTTGTTCTCATGATCCTCATGATCCTGACACTGCTGAAATTCTCCTTATGGAAAAAGAAAAAAGCCTGATGAGAAAACAGAATAAAAAAAGCAAAAAACAAAATATAGATATCAACTATCTTGATCTGATTCCGGTAAAATCCGAAGAACTTCACTGGCATAAAGATATAAAAGGACGTGTAATACTGGATGTGGAGAATACGGGACTGTTCAATAAAATTGCACAGAAGGTATTCAACAAACCTCAGTATACAAAAGTTCATCTTGATGCGCAGGGTACTTTTATCTGGCCATTGATTGATGGAAAACGTACCGTGTCCGATATCGCAGCACTGGTGAAAGAAGAATTCGGAGAAGCAGCCGAACCTCTGTATCCGAGAATCATCAAATACTTCGAGATCGTTGCGAGCTATCATTTTATTAAATTTGCAAATAAGCCTTCCAAGTAGGGCACACTAAGAACGGGAAACAGCATTTCGCTGTATCCCGTTCTTTTGGGTTAAGGGTTACTTTACTGAGATATAGCAACAGAGAAAGGAGTATTTATGAAAATTGCTGGAAAAAAAGTGTGGTATCTGGAATATATTCTGATCATTGTCGGAACCGGACTTATGGCAACTGCAATCACATCCTGTTTTGATGCAGCAGGAATGGTTACAGGAGGATTTTCCGGTATAGCGATTCTGGTCAAAGCCTGGACAAAAGGGGTGTACGGAGACGGAATTCCGCTCTGGATCACCAACCTTGTATTGAACGTTCCGTTGTTTCTTCTCGCCGCAAAAATAAAAGGTTTTAAATTTGTAAAAAAAGCACTTCTGGGAGATCTTTCGCTGACGATCTGGCTGGCAATCCTTCCGGCATGGAAGTTGTCCGGCGATTTTCTTCTGGTTGCCTTATATGGAGGACTTCTGCAGGGAATCGGAATCGGATTTGTTTTTCTCGGAGGCGGAACGACCGGGGGCACGGATCTTCTGGCAGCAATCATCCAGAAATATCTGAATCATTATTCAATCGCGCAGATCATGCAGTTTATAGATGGAGCAGTAGTTGTAGTCGGCATGTATGTATTTGGGGTAGAGCGTGCGCTGTATGCAATTATTGCAGTATTCCTTGTGACGAAAGTTTCTGATGGAATTATTGAAGGACTGAAATTCTCAAAATCTGTTTACATTATTACGGATAAGCCGGATGAAGTGGCAAAGATGGTCATGGAAGATCTTGATCGTGGAATCACAGGGATTCCAGCAAAGGGAATGTACTCCGGAACGGATAAACTGATGCTATTCTGTGTAGTCGGAAAGAAAGAGCTGGTTCATTTAAAAGAAAAAATTGACGAAATTGATGAGAACGCATTTGTGATCGTAGGTGATGCAAGAGAGGTTCATGGGGAAGGATTCATAGAAAAATAGGAATTATTCACAAAAAAATGTAAAAAATTTGAGTTTTGGTCTTTCATTTTTGGTCATTTTGTATTAAAATAACTTTTAGTATAGCAAGCCTATGGGGAAAAAGGAGAAAAACGCGCAGTAAGCGAGAAGGGATGTAAGCAGATGATATCAAATCAGGTACTTCAGAATACGCTGGAAGGACTTAAAGAAATTTCCAGAACAGAATTTTGCATCATTGACACAGAGGGAAAGGTACTCGCAACAACGTTTGCAGATTTTTCAATTCAGCCGGGAGATATACAGGCTTTTGTAGAATCTCAGGCAGACAGTCAGCTTGTAAAGGGATTCCAGTATTTTAAAGTTTGCGATGATTATCAGCTGGAATATGTGCTGGTTGCGCATGGGGATGATGAGGATACTTACATGGTCGGCAAACTTGTTGCATTCCAGATTCAGAACCTCATTGTAGCCTATAAAGAAAGATTTGACAAAGACAGCTTTATCAAGAATCTTCTTCTTGATAACCTGCTTCTGGTTGATATTTATAACCGTGCGAAGAAACTTCATATCGATGCGGATGTCCGTCGTGTAGTTATGATCCTTGAACTTCAGCAGGAGAAGGATCACAGTGCAATGGAAAGCGTTAAGAGCTTTTTCGGCGGCAAGAGCAAAGATTTCATTACTGCAGTAGATGAGAAGAGCATCATTATTGTAAAAGAGCTTGAGGAGGGCGAAGGTTATCCGGAGATGGATAAGCTCGCACATGCAATCCTTGATTCACTTGGATTAAATCAGACAGAAGAGACACATATCGCATATGGTACGATCGTCAACGAACTGAAGGAAGTTTCCCGTTCTTATAAAGAAGCCCGCATGGCACTTGATGTCGGTAAGATTTTCTTCGGTGAGAAGGATGTCATTGCATATAGTTCTCTTGGTATCGGACGTCTGATTTATCAGCTGCCGATTCCGCTGTGCAAAATGTTTATTAAGGAGATTTTCGAGAATAAATCACCGGATGATTTCGATGAAGAGACACTTGTTACAATCGATAAATTCTTCGAGAACAGTCTGAATGTTTCTGAGACATCCAGACAGCTCTATATCCACAGAAATACACTGGTTTATCGTCTGGACAAGCTTCAGAAGAGTACCGGACTGGATCTTCGTGTATTCGAAGATGCAATTACCTTCAAGATTGCACTGATGGTTGTAAGGTACATGAAGTATATGGAAACCTTAGAGTATTAATGTCAAATATAAAAATTCCATGAAATCAATAAAAAGGGTTGCATTCTGCATAGAAATATGTTACAACATTGTTACGAAATGTTAATAAACTATACCGCAGAAAGCAATAAGATGCTGCCGGTACGCTGGCAGCATTTTTTATGTATATATACAGGAGGAGATTATGGAAACGATGATTGATATCATTGATGTAAGCAAATCGTATGGCAAAGGCCTTCCGGCAGTGAACCATGCCAACTTACATGTAGATAAAGGAGAATTCGTCTTTGTCGTTGGAAGCAGTGGTTCCGGCAAGACAACTCTGATCAAGCTTCTGATGAAAGAACTTGACAGCACAAGCGGTCAGATGATCGTCAGCGGAGAACGTCTGGAAAAGATGAAACACCGCCGTGTGGCAAAATACCGCCGTAAACTTGGCGTTGTATTTCAGGATTTCCGTCTGTTGAAAGACCGTAATGTATATGAAAACGTTGCATTTGCACAGCGTGTTATCGGAAGACCGACACGTGTGATCAGAAGACGTGTTCCTGAGGTGCTTCAGGAAGTTGGACTTGCAGAGAAATACAAATCATTCCCGGATGAGCTGTCGGGTGGAGAGCAGCAGAGAGTTGCACTTGCAAGAGCACTGGTAAATCGTCCGGATATTCTTCTGGCAGATGAACCGACCGGTAATCTTGACCCGAAGACTTCCGAAGAAATCATGAAACTTCTCGAGCAGATCAACGAGCGTGGTACGACAGTTCTTGTGGTAACCCATAATAAAGAAATCGTTAATGCAATGAAAAAACGAGTGGTTACCATGCATGACGGTGTGATCGTCAGCGATGAGAAGGAAGGAGAATATCATGAGGCCTAGCACGATCTGGTATACCCTCAAGCAGGGAGTGAAAAATATAAAAAGAAACTGGATGTTTTCACTTGCATCCATTATTACAATGGCAGCCTGTATTTTTCTGGTAGGAGTTTTTTATTCACTTGTGACTAATGTGGACAATATCGCACACAAAGTAGAACAGGAAGTGCCGATTACGGTCTTCTTCGATGAAGGAACGACGGATGAACAGATGCAGGAAGTCGGAAATCTGATTCAGGCACGTCCGGAAGTAGAACGTGTCGAATTTGAATCCGGAGATCAGGCATGGCAGAATTTCAAGGATAAATATTTTCAGGGATCCGACGCAGCAGATGGATTCAAAGACGATAACCCGCTTGTGAACTCATCTAACTATCAGGTTTATCTGAATCAGATCGAAAAGCAGACAGAACTGGTAAATTACATTCAGGGTCTGGAGCATGTCCGTGAGGTAAATCAGTCTGAGCAGGCAGCCAATACACTTGGAAGCTTTAATAAACTGGTTTCCTATGCATCCATTATCATCATTGCAATTCTTCTGCTGATTTCCATTTTTCTTATCAGCAATACCGTTTCTGTAGGAATTTCTGTACGTAAGGAAGAAATCGGAATTATGAAATACATTGGTGCGACCGATGCATTTGTACGGGCACCGTTTGTTCTCGAAGGTATGGTACTTGGTGTGATCGGTGCGGCAATTCCGCTGGCAGCATTGTATTTCCTGTACAATACGGCAGTTGAATTTATTCTGACGAAGTTTAATGTACTGACCGGAGTGGTTGATTTTATCCCGGTATGGCAGATTTATCAGGTGCTTCTTCCAATCGGACTCCTTCTGGGAATCGGAATCGGCTTTATCGGAAGTATCTGGACAACAAGAAAGCATTTAAGAGTATAATAAAATATAAATATCACGCGGCATGGGACTTTTGGTTCCATGCCGTTTGTGGTATATTAATGTACAGACAGGCTTAAGGAAGGACAGAAAAATGAAACATAAAGAATATGCAGCGGGAGTTCTGACAGGTGTTTTGGTCGTGACGCTTGCAGCGGGCGGAGTGAAATTCGTGCAGCAGCGGCAATACAACGGAGTTCTCTCGGATTCTTCACATGTACAGAAAATAGAATATCTGGAGAAAATGATAGATCAGGAATATCTTGGTGAGGTGGATAATGCTGAGATGGCAGAGGGCATTTATGCCGGTCTGGTCTACGGTCTTGGCGATGTCTATTCCAGATATTATACAGCAGATGAATATGCACAGGAGACAGCTTCGACGGATGGTGCTTATGCAGGTATCGGTGTTTCCATCCAGAAAAATAAAAATGGTGGAGTGCAGATCGCAGAGTGCTATGAAGGCGGTCCCGGGGCGGAAGCCGGGCTGCAGACGGGCGATGTGATCACGGCAATCAATGATACTGATGTAACAGACATGGAGCTTTCGGATGTGGTTTCCCTGATCAGAGAGAACAAAGATAATACAATTGTTCTTACAGTGTTTCGTGAAAATGAGGAAAAATCCCGCGAAATCAGTGTGGATGTGACGGACGTGGAACTGCCGTCTGTATTTGGAGAAATGCTGGATAAAAAGACCGGCTATATTCAGATTACACAGTTTACAGGAGTTACTCCACAGCAGTACAAAGACATGTTTGCTGAATTAAAAGATAAAGGAATGGAGCGTCTTGTCATTGATCTTCGAGACAACCCTGGCGGACTCCTGACCTCAGTCTGCGATATTCTTCGAGAAATCCTTCCTGAGGGACTGATCGTGTATACGGAGGACAAATACGGCAACAGGGAAGAAGAAAACTGTGACGGGAAACATCAGCTGGATATGCCGCTTGCCGTGCTGGTAAATGAAAACAGTGCGAGTGCGTCAGAGATTTTTGCGGGAGCAGTGCAGGATCATGAAGTCGGTACGATTGTCGGAACAACGACTTATGGCAAAGGCGTGGTACAGGAACTCCGGCAGTTAAGCGATGGAAGTGCGGTAAAGCTGACTGTTTCCAATTACTACACGCCGAATGGAAATTCCATCAATAAAGTGGGAATCAAGCCGGATGTGGAAGTGAAGCTTGCGTCTGAACTTTTGAACAAAGATGAGATCACACATGAGGAAGATAATCAGCTTCAGAAAGCACTGGATGTAATAGAGAATTAACAAAATTAAAGAAAATGTAAAAACTGCTTGCTTTTTACTTCGTTTTTTTTTAAAATATACAAAGGGTCATTCTATATTTTGAGAAGGGAACGATATTTATGAATAAAAGCAAAAAGAGCGGAAAAGCAATTACAGGAGTTATGCTGATGTTGTTTCTGACAGTAGCTGTTTTAGTATCAGCTGTTTCTGTCAGTGCGGCTTCCGGAGTCAAAAAGACCAATGTAAAGGCAACGATTGCAGGCTCCAGTAATACAGCGCTGAAGATTAAATGGAACAAATGCTCAGGCGCAGATGGATATGTGATCTATCGACGTGAATCTGTAAAACATGCCTATAAAAGAATTGCCATGGTAGGAAGTTCTGCGACAACGTATATAGACCGTAATCTTAGAACCGGAAAACCATATCAGTATGCGGTAAAGGCTTATGGCAAACAAAAAAGTAAATTTGTATACAGCAGATATACTGCGGTAAAGGGTGCAACCCGCCCATATAAGACAAAGGTTACACCTAAGGTACTGTCAAGTTCCCAGGTGAAACTTTCCTGGAGGACAGTTTCAAAGCTGGATGGATACAGGATCTATCGTAAAGCATCGGGGGGCAAGTGGGCACTGATTGCAGATGTAAATAAAAAAAATACGTCTTATACAGATACAACGGCAGTCGGTGATACAAAATATGTATATACCGTGAGGGCATATAAGAAAGCCGGCGGCATAAAATACATGGCAGCGATAAAGCAGAGTAAAAGTGTAAAAACACCGAAGGCAGCTGTTGTCAGTCAGAGTGCTTTTACCGCAACACAGAAAGATGTCATGAAAAAGATTCTCTACGCAGTGGAAACCGGTGGGCAGGTATATGGAAACCAGAATTACGGTGCATTTACAAAGGCATACACAAACAGCAGCATTGAGCATGCGATTACGATCGGTGCCGGACAATGGTATGCAACAGAAGCACAGAGACTGTTGAAATTGATCCATACCACGATGGGAGATGCCAAATGGAAAACATATGACAAAGACGGCAAGCTCTGGAAGGATGTACAGAAATCTAACTGGTCTACTTATAAAAAGACTACTTATAAAAAACGTATTGTAAATATTATCAAGTCAGATATCGGAAAGAAATGTCAGGATCAGCTGATGTATCAGCAGATTACCGAGATGGAGAAGGCAATCCGTACTTTGGGCATCACAGATATTCAGGCAGTGGGTATGTTTATCAATATTGAACATCAGGGCGGTTACAGCGCAGTTACCCGTGTGCTTGCCAAAACAAAAAAACCATATAATCTGAGTAATGTTTATAAGGCGCTTGCTTCAGACAGCGGAAATCAGGTTGGTACATATAAGACAAGACAGGCGAAAGTATATCAATGGTTAAAGACTTATATGAAATAAAGTGATAAAATTAAGAAAGGGCAGGGGACTGCCCTTCTGTAGAGTTCGGAGAGTACAGCAATGATTTTAACAGAAGAAAAAAATTATACAATATCACTTGAAAAAGAAGAGAGTGACAGTGAAAACGGTCTGACAGGTAATATGATTGAACTGGAGTTTTCCAATAAAGAACTCCTTCATGAAATCATAACCTGTGGGATGCCGGTACAGAGGCTGACCGTTGCTTATCCGGAAAAAAAACGTCTGGAAATGTTATATAAGATGTTTGTGGTAGAAATGGCACTGGATACAGAGGGAGATCGGTTGAAAAAGTCTCAGAAGACGGCATATCTGGATTCTTCGGAAAAAAGTGTAATTTCTTATTATATGGGTATGTTTTTTACGAAACTGATCAGTCACAGATTGTATGGAGATGAGTATTTAACACATTTGAATCTGATAAAGAAGATGGATCACAGTGAGTATAATGACTTTTTTGCAAGCGAATGGCGTCCGGAAATGTTGGGATATAATCCTGTAGACGGAAGATGGAGTGCATGGGAAGCAAAGGGCGGAAGTAACCGCCGTGAACAGGCACTGAAAAAAGGTACTCAGCAGCTGAAGGCAATCGGTACATTGAATGGCGTGAAACCGGATCCGGCAGTCGTGTGTATGACCTATTATGATCACAGTTATTTATGTGGAATCCTGAGACAGGCTTCAGGTAAAGCAGACGGAGAACCGGTGCAGTTCCATACGGAAGACTATTTTGAAGCATACTATCACCCGATCCGTGAGCTGTTTTTTGACAAAGAAAGCAGTCTGAGACTGTATGATTCTTTTGCAGAAGTAACATTTACAATCCCTTATTTTTCGGAAAATCAGGAACAGACGGAGGAGCGTAGGATTCAGATTGGAATGTCAAGAGAACTTTTACAGAAACTGATGGATGCAGACTACAAAGTTATTGCTGAAATGAGAAAAAAAGCAGATAAAGAAAAATGTCCGGAAGGTGCGTATATGGGTGCGGATGGAATTTATATCAGATAATGATAAAAAAGAGGGAAGTCACTCCCTCTTTTTCCATTCTCTCCATTTGCGCATGGCTTCCGGATTTTGTTTTTCAAGACGTTTTTCCAGACGGATACGGTTCTGCTCCAGTCTGGCGGCAAGTTCAGGATGTTCTTCCAGTACCTTCTCGCGGATGCGAGTTCGGCGCTTTTCAATAAGTTCCACGATATGTCGGTGCTCTTTGTGCATTTCTTCAGGAAGTTCATCGATATGTAATTCGATACGGTGGAGAATTTCATCTTCATCCAGTGCACCAAGAGTGTGCCAGCTTTCGAAATGTTCTTTGATACCTTCATCAGAAAGTCGTTCGATATCCGGCATCTGGTGCAGATGTTCGATAATTGTGTGAGTTGCCTGTTCCAGTTCCTGAACGGTTTCTTCACCGAATGCCCAGGCAAATTCTTCAAGAGTATCTTCTTCTTCAGCAGGGAGATGGGAATGACTTCGAAGTTCTGCCAGTTTTTTCTCGGATTCCGGTATCTCGAGGTTATAGGGTTTATGGATACCTGCATCGTTAAGTGCCGCGAGGATGGTTCTTCGCACGCAGCCTTCTTTGATCAGATGGCCGATGCCGAGCGTTCGCATCTGTTCATTGAGAGAAGAAGAATGTTCTGTAATATAAAACTGAATACCACGTCTTTTCATATTAGAAGCAATTGCCTCAATCCGGTCTGCAGCGGTGATATCGATGGAGTTGATTGAAGAAGCGTCTATGATCACGACTTTTGTGTCTTCTTTCAGACTGTTTTCAAGGTCCTCCTGAAAAACCTTCGCATTTGCGAAAAACAGATTTTCATTGAAACGATAAATGATGACATGCTGTATCGGATAAGCATGCCGGTTTCGACCGAGGTCATAATAGGATTCTTTGCCGGGAATGATACCGCGGAAAGAACGCGGCGGTGCAGTTGCTTTCAGGATTACTGCTACAAATGACAGAATGATGCCGATCAGTACACCATAAATGGTTCCGAGGAACAATACACTGATACAGGCTGCCATGAAAATATAAAATTCATTTCGGCTGACTTTATAAAGGCGGATCGCAAGATGTACTTCTACGACATCCATCAACGCAGAGATGACGATGGCAGTCAGAACCGGGACAGGCAGATAACCGATAAATCCGGTAAATCCAAAGAGAAGGACGGCCATGGTGATTCCGGCGGTCAGGGAAACGACCTGAGAAGTGCCACCATACTGTTCGTTCATGGAGGTACGGGAAATACTTCCGTTTACCGGGCAGCATCCGACGAAAGAAGCAGAAATATTACCAGCGGCACAGGCAAGGATTTCCTGTCGGTCATTCAATTTATAGCCGTTTTTGAAAGCAAAATTATTTTCTGCAAGAAGTGTTTCTGCCATAATAACAACAGCAACCATCAGTCCGCGGCCAACTGTCTGGGTAAGAGCAACCTCTACGAATTTAGGAATAAGAAATGTCGGAAATCCTGGTTCGACTGCCTGTAGAAGCACCACACCATGATTCTGTACATGAAAACAGGTGGTGGAAAGGACTCCGAGGATCATGATCACAATGGACATAGGAACCTTCGGAAAGATTTTTTTGCCGATGCGGATCAGAATCAGCGCGCTGATTCCCATAGCAAGAGAAAGCAAACTGATCGAGCGTGCGGCAAGAAAAATATAATGAAGAAGTTCCGGAAGTTCTCCGGAGCCGGCACCTCTTCCCATAAGTTTCGGAATCTGCATCAGGATGATCGTAAGAGAAATTCCGCTGATAAAGCCACCCATAACAGGGGTGGAGATAAAATCAACGATCCGGTCCGCATGCAGGAAATAAAAAATGAGCAGCCACAGTCCGGCAAAAAATGCGATTACAGGTACACAGGCAAGTGCATCGGGGGATTCAGCGGCAATACCAAGAGAGGCAAGTGCACTTCCGACGATGGCGGCAGGTGCGGCATCTACACCAAAAATAAATTGCTTTGAGGTGGAAAACAAAGCAAAAAACAGGATCGGGAAAACAGATCCGTATAGTCCGTAGATTGCCGGGATGCCGGAAATCTGTGCATATCCCATCGAGATAGGGATAGAGACTGCGGCGATAATGATTCCGGAGAAAATATCTCCCGGCAGATTGCGGAGGTTATAGTTTTTCAGAGTGGGAAATAATCGTAAATTCATGTGCATCCTCCTTTTCTGGTGCTATTGTACCATAAATGGCCAGGGATTGTAACTGTTCACAGGCAATATTCGCGAGCGTTTTGCTATGAGGGCATGTGGGATTTTCTTGCCAAGTATCAAGAGATTCAGTATACTATAATGTATCTGCAAAAAGAAAGATGAGGATAAAACATATGAGTGATTCTGTTGCAACAACAGAGAGAAAAAAATATCTGGATGCGGCAAAAGGCTGGGGAATCCTGATGGTGGTCTTCGGACATATCACAAAACTCGGGAACCCGATCGATATCTGGTTTGGAGCCTATAAACTTGCGGTGTTTTATTTTGTTTCCGGTTATCTTCTGGCAATGCGTCAGAGTTTTCGCAAGATGTCAACCGGAGAATACATCAAAAAACATGCGAAGAGTCTGCTGATACCATATTTTGGATACAGTGCTTTTGTGATGCTCTATAATGTGATCGTAGGTATCATGAAATGGAAATCAACAACAGATATCTTTAAGAGATTCCTGTTGCAGGCATATATGACATTCAGTTTCAGGGGAATCAGCGCTCTGTGGTTTCTGCCGACACTGTTTTTTGCACAGGTGATTTTCATTTTTGTAATAAAAAGCAGAAAAGAAATCAAAGTTCTGGCTGCAGTCGGTACAGCAGTTTTTTCATGGTATGCGTCTGTTTACTTTTTCCCTATGCTGAAGCAGATGTATGAGGGAAGTATTTATAAGATCATTTCATATCCACTGCTTGCACTCAGCAAAGGAATCGTAGGCTTTGGTTTTGTTGGGCTGGGATATCTGTTTTATTTTGCAGTGATTCATATAAAACAGAAACGTCTGAAGGGAATTGTCGGAATCGTTGCATTTGTTGCTACATATTTTCTTTCTCAGATAAATGGTGGTGTGGATCTGAACCTTATGGGACTGGGAAAAAGTCAGATCATGTTCTGGTTTAATGGTGTTCTGGGATCAGCCGGTACGATCTTGCTGTTCGAGTATCTCGAAAACTGGTGTAAGATGGAATTCTTAGGCTTCTGTGGACGAAATTCACTGATCATTATGGCGACGCATGGTACACTCGGATTTAAAGGGTTGGTCATCAACGGATGGAAATCCATGTATACGCTGTCGAATGTGGCAGGACTTCGCTATTATCTGGAGTGCACAGGGATCCTCGCAGAGCTTATGCTGATAGAATGCGGTGTGATCGCAGTCGTAAAAAACTGTTTTCCGTGGCTTGAGGGCAAACCGTTCCGAAAAGCAGACAGATAATTTTTTATTTCAAAAAATCAAATATTGTAATCATACGTTTGATATGGCATAATAAATAAGGAATGTTAAAAAAAGGATAAACCTAAGTTAAAAGAATGTAAAAATACGAGATTTTACAGAAGGTGTCGGTCCGTAACAGAAGGACAGAGAGACAACAGAGGAGAATTTTATGGCAATTTTTTCAATGGTTTTATCGTTGCTGTCAGGTGTGGCATTATTTTTATTCGGAATGTCACTCATGGGAGACGGCCTGAAACTGGTCGCAGGCAACAAACTTGAAGCGTTTCTGTATCGAATGACAAACACTCCGCTGAAGGGCGTTGCACTGGGAACCGGTGTAACGAGTGTAATTCAGTCCTCTTCAGCAACGACCGTTATGGTTATTGGTTTCGTAAACTCCGGTATGATGAAACTGAAACAGGCAATCGGTATCATCATGGGAGCAAACATCGGAACGAGTATTACCGGCTGGATACTCTGCCTTTCCTATATTCAGGGATCCGGAGGTATTGCCAGTATTTTATCTACGGCAACTATTTCAGCAGTAGTTGCGGTAATCGGTATTATCTTAAGAATGTTCTGTAAGCGTTCCGTTCACAAAAATATCGGAAACATCATGCTTGGTTTTGCAATTCTGATGACAGGTATGCAGACCATGAGTGGTGCAGTGGCACCGCTTCGTGAGAGTGAAGTATTTATCGATATGCTGACTATGTTTTCCAATCCGATCGCCGGTATTCTGGTAGGTATTGCATTTACTGCAGTCCTTCAGAGTGCATCAGCAACAGTCGGCGTACTGCAGGCACTTTCTGTAACCGGAATCCTGACCTTTGCCAGTGCATTTCCGATCGTTCTTGGTATCGGTGTCGGTGCAGCCTGTCCGGTTCTGATTTCTGCAATCGGTGCCAATAAGAATGGTAAGAGAACAGCGCTGATCTATCTGATGAATGACTTATTCGGTCTGATCATGTGGTCAGTGATCTTCTATACTGTAAATGCAGTTGTACATTTCGGATTTATGGATATGATCATGACACCGGTAACGATCGCAGCACTGAATACTGTATTCCGTGTGGCGACAGTTGTAGTACTGTTCCCGTTTATTCCGAAACTCGAGAAGCTTGTTTGCTATCTGGTTAAGGACAGTGCAGAAGAGCTTGAAGATGAAGCGGATTTTGATCTTCTTGAGGAACGTCTGATCAATTATCCGGCGCTTGCAATCGCACAGTGTCACCGTGCAATGAACGGAATGTCCAAGAAACTCCGTAAAAACGTCAACCGTGCGATGAATCTTCTGAATGATTATCAGCAGGATAAATACGATAAGGTTCAGCGTAAGGAAGATCTGATCGACAAATATGAGAGCCGTCTGGGTGAGTACCTGATCCAGCTTACAAAGCGTGAGATGAATACGGCACAGACTACACAGGTTTCTCTGTATCTGCATACGATCAATGACTTTGAGCGTATCGGAGATCATGCTTCTTATATTGCGCATATGGCAAATGAAATGCATGACAACCATACAGAGTTTTCGCAGGCAGCATGGGATGAGTTAAATATTGTCATGGAAGCTGTCCGTGAGGAAATCAATGTAACCTGCAATGCCTTTATGAAAGATGACAAGGAAGCTGCACAGAGAGTTGCTCCGCTGGGAGCTGTTATTACAAATCTCTGTGATGAACTCAAGATGCATCATGTAGAGCGTCTGAGTAAGGGGGACTGCGGCCTGGAAGAGGGAACGGTATTTAATGATATCCTCAACAGTTTCGGACGTATCGCAGCGCACAGCGCAAGTGCGATGACAGCACTTCTCAAGAGCGGCGAGACAGATGCGGATCCGCATATTCATGACTCCAAGATCTATCCGACAGACAGCTGGGAGTATTACACATACTTCAATGAATACAGACAGAAATATGATGTCGTAAACAATGAAAATCATGTACTGAGCATGGAGCCGGAAGAAGTAGAATAAAACTAAAATAAAGAGAAAGTCATCAAATACAGAGCAGATGAAACGTCTGCCCTGTATTTTTTATAAAACTGAAAAAATTTAGATAATAAGATTTTTTTCTGGCTATAGGAGTGGACATATGGTATGATGCTAAAGTGAATAAAAATAAGGGCGCGTGCATTTTTATGCAAAACAAAAGAAAAGGAGAGAGGGAATGTTTGCATTATTCGAAAATTTAACGAACTGGTTGTGGGGGCTGCCGTTGCTGATCACAATTCTTGTGACCGGAATTTATCTGACGATCCGTTCAGGTTTTTTTCAGTTCCGTCATTTTGGACATATCGTAAAAAATATGTTCAGTAAAGAACGTCGTGAGGAAGGCGGAGACGATGGCAAGAGTCTGACACCGTTTCAGGCGATTTCCATTGCGATCGGTGGAACTGTTGGTGTATCCAATATGTCCGGCGTTGCAACCGCAATCGCTACAGGAGGACCGGGAGCATTGTTCTGGCTGTGGGTAGCTGCATTACTTGCCATGGTCATCAAAATGACTGAGGTAACACTTGCTGTATATTACAGAGAAAAACAGCCAAACGGGGAATACCTCGGCGGACCGACCTATTATATGCAGAAAGGTCTGGGAGGCGAAAAGAAACTTCCGTTCTGGAAAATTTTTGCCGTGTTATTCGGCGGATGTATTTTTATGACATGGTTCATCACACTTCAGAATTATACAGTATCTGAGGCAGTAGGAAGTACATTTAAACTTCCATATATCGTACCGTCACTTTTATATGTACTTGCAATTTATGTTATCATCATCGGCGGTGTAAAAAAAGTCGGTGTCATTTCTTCCTATATGACTCCGGTTATGTGTCTGCTCTATATTGTAGGTTCTCTGTTTATCCTGATTACAAATTATGAGAGACTTCCGGAAGCATTTGTATTGATCTTTAAGGGCGCTTTCACTACACAGGCTGCTGTCGGCGGATTCCTGGGAGCAGGAGTGGCAACTGCCATGCGTCTTGGTTTTGCGCGTTCTGTATACAGTAATGAAGCCGGATGGGGTACTTCTCCGATGATCCATGCTTCTGCAAAGACAGACCATCCGGTCAAACAGGGACTGATGGGTGCGTTCGAAGTATTTGCAGATACCATTGTGGTCTGCTCTATGACAGGTCTGGTTGTTATTGTTACCGGTTACTGGAATTCCGGACTTCAGGGTTCCGAACTGACACTGACCGCGTTTGAATCCGGTATGGGATCAGTTGCACGTGCACTGATTGCGCTCAGTATCTTCCTGTTTGGACTGACTACTTCAACAGGCTGGTTTACATACTACAGTGTTATCCTGAAACACTGGCTGAAAAACAATCAGAAAGTGTTCAAAATCGCAGAAAAAGTATTTATTCTCGGAACACCATTATGGGGACTTCTGGTTACCGTACTGACACTTTACGGAAACGGAACTCCGGCACAGCTCTGGGTTATTGCCGACTTTACGACGGTATTCCCGACATTTGTAAACGTAGCAACATTATTTATCTTAAGCGGAACCTTTATCAAACTGTTAAAAGACTACAAGGCACGTTACCTTGGTATTGGAAAAGTAGACGAAGATATGGCTCTTTTCTATGAAGATAAGAAAGCAAAAGAGGAAAAATAAGCATTGGAAAAGATTTTTTTTAACGGATGTATCCGTACATTAGATGATGCAGGCTGTGTTGAAGAAGCAGTCGGTATCGAAAATGGAAAAATTGCTTTTATTGGAACAAATGAAGAAGCACAGAAAATCCCCTGTGAGGAAAAAACAGACCTGCAGGGGCGTCTGCTTCTTCCGGGGCTTGTGGATACACATCTCCACATGCTACATTATGCGTTTGTTGAACGCTCGGTCAAACTGTTTGACTGCAAAAGCGTTGAAGAGGCACTGGAGGCAGCACATAAAAGGCTGGAAGAACATGCCGGAAAGCCACTGACCTGGCTGTACTGCCGCGGCTGGAATGAAGAACATTTTGACGAACCGCGTTATCCTCTGAAAGAGGAACTGGATGCGCTGTCAAAAGAAATTCCAATCATCATGGTCCGTGTATGCGGACATGTGGCAGTCTGCAATACACCGGGGCTTGAACGTCTGAAAAAAATTCCACAATTTGCGGAGATAGCAAAAGATGTAGATTTTGAGACCGGACTTCTGAAAGAAAATGCTGTACAGTTTTATTCTTCTGTGTTGGAAGCTCCGTCTCAGGAAGAGGTGGAAAGTTACATTGTATATAGTGCGAAGAAACTGAATGAATGCGGATTCACCGGAGTGCAGTCGGATGATCTGGCATCTCTTCCGGGAAAGAACTGGAAGCGCATCATGAATGCATATAAAGCGCTGGATGCGAGAGGTGAGCTGAATGTCCGACATTATGAACAGTGTCTGTTTGAGCGTGCAGAGGATGCGAAAGCATTTATTGAAGAAGGATACCGTACCGGTCAGCGTGGAGACCACTTTACAATCGGCCCGATGAAACTGATTCAGGATGGATCTCTGGGTGCAAGGACAGCTGCGATGAATGAACCATATGAGGATTCTCCGGGAAATACCGGAATCATTACATTCACACAGGAAGAACTGGATGATCTGTTTGCATTTTTTGACCGGCATCAGATGCAGGCAGCGGTACACTGTATCGGTGACCGTGCGATGGATATGGTGATTGAAGCGATTGCGAAATCTCCATATCGTAAGGACAATGCGAAGAACAGACACGGAATCGTACACTGTCAGATCACAAATCCACGGATTTTGAAGGAAATGAAAGAGCATGATATTCTGGCATATATTCAGCCTGTATTTGTGGATCTTGACATGAATACGGTAGAACCGGCAATCGGCGCACATCGAATGGAAGGAATCTATGCATGGAAAAGTATGCTGGATCTTGGTATCCATGCATCCGGCGGTTCCGATGCACCGGTCGACAGTTTTGACGCAATGGAAAATATCTATTTTGCAGTGACCAGAAAGAATATTCACGGTGAACCAAAAGACGGCTGGATTCCGTCGGAACGTTTAAGCGTAGATGAAGCGGTGAAACTTTTTACAAAAGACGCTGCATATGCGTCCTATACTGAAGACGAAAATGGAACGATCGAAATCGGCAAAAATGCAGACTTCGTGATTCTGGAAAAAGATATCTACAAGATTGATCCGGATGAGATCAGGACTACGAAAGTAGACATGACCATACTTGGCGGCAGAACCGTGTACGAGAGAAAATTGTGATATAAATAAAATAAGCAGATTGAATTGTTTTTGTAAAAAGACACAGAACAGACAACATGGTTCTGAGATCATTTAAAGTATGTATAAGGAGATTGTCAGCTCTTTCGGGCGCAGTCTCCTTTTTATGTAACAGAAAATTACTTCGTAATGTTCCTGTTACATAAAGGGCTTTTGAAGCGGACTTGTCCGCTTTGTTCTTTGGTTTTAAAGTAGTGTACTGAGATAGATATGAATGTCAAAATATGGTATACTGAGACAAAAGCTCTCTTATAACAGACAGATATGAAAAGACTATATGCGAAAGAGAAATTTGAAAGTGAGAACAATATATGTATGAGATCATGAATGCAGATGAGGCAATCCGTCTGATCCGGGATGGAGACTGTATCTGTGTCAATTCATTTGTAGGAATCGAAAACCCGATGGAACTCCATGAGGCATTGTACCGGAGATACCAGAAAATGCAGTCACCGACGCATCTGACAATCGTATCAAGTGCCGGATTCGGAGTATGGGATGAGGAACATAATGCAGAAGGATATATTCGCGAGGGCGCGGTAGACAAGCTGATCTGCGGTCACTTCGGGGCTATGATGAGCACGAAGAAACTGGTGCTTGAAGACCGGTTTGAAGCATATAATCTGCCACTGGGATGTATTTCGCACGCGATTCGTGCACAGGCAGGAGGCCTTCCGGGAGCGCTGTCAAAGGTTGGACTGGATATTTTCGTTGACCCGCGAAGAGAAGGACCGGGAATCAACCGGATTTCGATTGATGATTCACTGGTTAAGTATGTGGAAGTGGATGGAGAAGAGTTTCTTTATTATAAACTTCCGAAGATTACGATTGCACTCATAAAAGGTACAGCGGCCGATCGTAAAGGGAATATTACGTTTGATGATATGTATATGTCAGGAGATGCATTGTCTATCTGCCAGGCAGTCAAGGCGAACCGTGGAAAAGTGATCGTACAGGTGGATCGGCTGGTAGATGCACCGTCCCGTCCGCGTAATGCCATCATTCCGGGCTGTCTGGTCGATGCGATCGTTGTGGCGGAGCCGGAAGAGCGAAATGAAGCGTACACGGCACTGACCGGAAGTTTTGAGATCCCGTACAAAGAATGGCATACATGGAATGAGAAAATTCATGAGCTTTCCCGGAAACAACGCAAAAATAACATTCCTGCGAACATTATCGGAAAAAGGGCAGCCAGAGAACTGCGTGTGGATGATATTGTAAACATTGGAATCGGGATTCCGGAGACGGTTTCCAGATATGCACGAAAGAGCGGAATGCTGGATATGATCACGTTGACTGTAGAATCAGGTGGAATCGGAGGCTTCCCTGTTTCGGGAGAGGCATTCGGAGCGATGATCGGAGCCGCTTCTGTTTACGATATGGCAAACCAGTTTGACCTGTATGATAACGGTGGCCTGGATGTTTGTTTTATGGGAGCACTGGAAGTTGACCGCCATGGAAATATCAATGCGCACCGTGGCACGGGAGCATTTGCTGGTATTGGTGGATTTGCAAATATTACAGCAAAAACACCGACCGTGGTTTTCTGCATGACATTTAATGCAAAAGGACTGGAAGTTACGCAGGAAAAAGGTGTTGTGACAATCCACAAAGAAGGAGAAATTTCCAAGTTTGTAGAGAAAGTATCAAGCGTAAGCTTTTCGGCAAAACGTGCGATCGAGAATGGCCAGAAAGTCCTTTATGTAACAGAACGCTGCGTTTTCCGCCTGACCCCGAAAGGCTTAAAACTGATCGAAGTATATCCGGGCGTGGATATACAGAAAGATATTTTGGACAGGCTGCCGTTTGAAGTGGAAGTCTGACAGGTAAGTTTTTAATGGAAGAGACATCCATAGTTGGAGGAAGAAGACGTATTCCATTAGAGGTGATGAAAAGTTTTTTTTCGGAAAAAGAGCTTGACAATCTTCAAAATATAGCTGAATCTGGAATAATGTTGCGATCTGAATTAGAAACGTTTATTTATAGAGTGTCGGATGCATTTCGGATTCCAACTCGACTTGCATATGAAGAAATACGTGCATTTGCTGAATATGAGTTTAATGGTTTAACTAACGGAAATAAAAATGTACTAAGCTTATTACAGTAACACATTCCCCATTTATTTTTGATAATGAATATGATGAATTGGCAACAGATATGGGAATGTGTATTGAAGAGGTAGAAAATAGTGGATGTTAGCTTCATAAAAAAATTTCTGGAAATTCGATATATTCATTTGTAAAAAAGATGTTTTTTATAGATAGGGATTATTATCCGACGTGTATAAAATCTGAAGAAATGTTTGAGACACCTTGTTATGCTATTGAAAATTATTATACTACAAAGATGTTTAGATGCAGGAATGAACGCACATTTAGCTAAACTTTTGGATATTGAAAAAGTGAAAAAAACGATTTGTGAACATACAATTGAATTATATAATAAAGAGTAAAAGAATGTAATTACTCTGTTAGTAAATTGATACAAGTTGGCTGTAGAGTATAATTATAGTAAAAGTACAGCAGAAGCTGTCGCAAAGATATTTATAAAAATGTTGTGGGGGTATTGAACATTAATGAATGTAAAATTAAAATCTGGAAGCAAGCAAGCGACTGTAGCCTGGAGGGTGGGAGAAAGATGAAGAAGTGCAAATTAGTACAGAATATAATGAATTTCAAATTTT
>ERZ857972.710-NODE-710-length-27034-cov-3.994440_pt1 | contig 27034 bp, 18 predicted proteins | sample MGYA00519757_ERZ857972 | MGnify/ENA primary metagenome ERZ857972 (study PRJEB31778, sample SAMEA3449383) | human gut metagenome | biome: human gut; feature: human-associated habitat; material: faeces | place: United Kingdom | collected 2010/2012 ...
CGAACTTGGGATCCGGAAGTAGAATTCGCTTTTTTGGCTTAGCTTTTCTCATTGTCGTTTATAGTCTTTTCTTTAACCGATTATTTCTTTCCTGCCTTGGGACGCTTGGCACCGTACTTCGAACGACGCTGCAAACGGCCGTCTACGCCCGCCGAGTCGAGCGCACCGCGCACCAGGTGATAACGCACGCCGGGGAGGTCCTTCACACGACCGCCGCGGACCAGCACGATGGAGTGCTCCTGCAAGTTGTGGCCTTCTCCGGGGATATAGGCGTTGACCTCCTTGCCGTTGGTCAATCTTACACGCGCCACCTTACGCATCGCCGAGTTCGGCTTCTTCGGGGTCGTCGTATACACACGGGTGCAAACGCCTCGACGCTGGGGACACGCAGCGAGTGCCGGGGACTTACTCTTGTCCTGCAAGGCAACTCGTCCGTTTCGTACTAACTGTTGAATAGTTGGCATTTCTTAAACGTTTTTGTCCTTTAATTTGTTAATTTTCATCAGGCTTCTCGGCCCGACTCCGGTTTCCATAACATCCGAAATGGACTGCAAAGGTAATGAAAAAATTCGAATAACCATATATATGCCCGCTTTTTTCGCCGTTTTTTCAGCGAATTAGCTGCTTTGCGATTCTTTTTGCTTATTATTTTTAAACAATTATACGATTTGGCTTATACAGTTTTATTTCCGATGCCGGCAAACCGGACTGCGACAACCGGTTAGCAGAGGGAAACGCCCCTTCCGGACCACCTCGAAAACACTCTTCGCAAACGCACTCCTCATCGGGCCGGAAGCGGCTCCGCCCCGCCCGTCTGCCGCCGTATCCGCCGCAATCGCCGTACACCCGATTCCGACTGCCAGCACCGCGAAAGAGCCGAACAACCTCCGCCGGCATACTCTCCGGAGTGAAGGAGTGAAAAAATTACAAATTCTTCGACGAGGTTATTGGGCATTTCGAAAAATTCGCTATCTTTGTCCCGCAAACGGGGGATTAGCTCAGCTGGCTAGAGCGCTTGCATGGCATGCAAGAGGTCACGAGTTCGAATCTCGTATTCTCCACCAAAGCGACGGAAACGGAAGCCCTGCAAAATATTCATTTGCAGGGTTTTATATTTTCGAGAGTAACGCGACCAAATGTAGACAAACGCACATTACCCGCAGCCTATTCGGGGCACCTTGCGTCTCCGAAAAAACAGGCACGCCGAATAAGGATTCAATGCGTTGTATTACATAATTTTACACCGACCGACATATCCGGGGGGGGGTAATATTCTGGCTATAAGCAAAGTGCAAGTCATCCTGCTTTTTTGTCGTCTCACGGTATAAGGAATCCGACTCGATACCGGAGCCGTGAAACGATGAGCCGGCTGCAAGCGCGAACTCAGGGGACGGAACGCGTGCGTCCCCGCGAATAGTCGCCCGACGCCGGTGTCAGACGGTTCGTCGTAGGCGGAGGTAGCCGACTGAGAGACCTATCTTGTTGGGATGCCACACCGAGGAGCTGTCGAATGGGTCGGGGTATTCGGGCTATACGGGACGACGGAGGTGTGTGTATCGATCCGGCCGTCGTCCGAATAGCCGTTGTAGCGGCTGTCCATCCAGACCTACCGAAGTAAGCCGCCAGCAGCCATCGCCCGGCGAACCGGTATTCGCAATTCACGCACAGGCCGATCGTCATGCCGTAACCCTTGCAATAGCAGTTTCCGAATTTAAGTTTCCAGTTTTCGATACAGGGTTTCGACATGTCGAAGGCCATCATCCCGACATTGTCCCCGAGGTGCCACCCACGGTTATATTCCTCGAAGAAGCGGCGGGATTCGCTCATGAAAATGGCGAAGGTCACGTGCTCGCTGTCGAAGGGTTTCAACAGGGGAGACGACGATTTCGCTCCGGAGCGTCGACTCGGACGCGATGACGAACTCGACGGCCGGACAGACACTTCCCGCCCACGCATAAAGGCCGTTGAGTTCGACGTATCCCCGAGGGAGTGCGTTCCGTATGCCGAAGAGTATGAATAGGTGCAGGACTTGAATTCGTAGATTTGTTTTTCATTATTTGCAAAATTCAGCCGATACGAAGGTATAAGTCTACCATCCCAAAACCGTCTTGCTTGCGATTTTGGCAGGACTTTCCGACGGATAAAAGTCGAGCCGAAGGTAAGAAAAAATCCGGCCGATGTACAATCGGCCGGATTTTCACCATAATACTCGGACACCGGAAGTTCGTTACATCGCTTCAAACCGGACTGTCATGGTCGTAAGGTCCGCCGTGATCCGGTAGTTTCCGTCTCCGAATCCCATCAGCAGGGGATAGAACTGGTTGCTGCTTTGCGCAAGTTCCCAGCCGCGGTAGCCCGTCTGTCCGTCGTGGTCGTCGAAAGCCTCCTTGGCGCCGTATTCGGTGCTCCATTCGCTGTTCGAAATGATGAATTTGAATCCGTTGCCCTTGTTGTCGTCCGGATTCGCCGTGCCGACCTTCACCGGAACGTTCTCCGCCGTAAAGATTCCCGGAGCGGTTTGGGTCATCGCCACGGCCTGACCCAAATCCCAACCGTGAGGCATCGCATCGCCCAATATGTAGAGTGCAGTCGGGTAATCAGGGCCCTGAGACGGTTCGAAGCGTACCACCATCGTCGTGAAGTCGACGGTAATGTCGTATACTCCGGAAGCCTGTCCCATCAGCAGGGGATAGAACTGATTGCTGCTTTGCGCAAGTTCCCAGCCGCGGTAACCCTGTTGTCCGTCGTGGTCGTCGAAAGCCTCCTTGGCGCCGTATTCGGTACTCCATTCGCTGTTCGAAACCCCGAATTTGAATCCGTTGCCCTTGTTGTCGTCCGGATTCGCCGTGCCGACGTCGATGTTTACACCTTTGACCTGAAATACCCCGTTGCTCGTTTTCGTCAGGGGAATGAAGTTGCCGAGATCCCATCCCGCCTCCGTAGCCGGCCCGAAGAGAAACAGCGTTTCGGGATAGGAGGGCGCAGTGCCGCCCGTGAGGGTGACTTTCAGGGTGTTGAGATCGACGCGCACGGTATAGTAGCCTTCGCCTAGGCCCTGATCACCCGGGATGAAGCGGATGTCACCGTCATCGCCGCCCTTTTTCATAAGGGTCCAGTATTCGCCGGCTGCCTCGTCACGGATGTACTCCGTCCAGTCGTAGAAATAGAATTTGAAGCTGCTCTCCGGTTTGAGATAAATATTGGTGTTTTCATAAATATTCTCCCCGACAAGCAGCAGGGCATTCGCCTCGACCATATCCCAGCCATTCTCCATGTTGTCGCCCAGTATGTAGAGCGCCGTTTCGGGGTCAAATTCCGTGACGTCGCCCGTCCGGGTCAGCGTGAGCAGCATGGTATTGAGGTCGACGTGTACGGTGTAGATGCCGCTCGTGTAGTCGTACTGCAAGGGATAGAACTGCGAATCCCCGTCGTTGGCGATGGCGAAGGTCTGGATCTGACCGAATTCGCCGTCGATCTTTTGCCCGTAGAACGGATAGCTGCCATTCTCCTCGACGTAAAATTTGAAGCCTTTGTTGTCTGCGGGTTTGCCGAATTTCAGCACGACGTTCTCTGCCGTGTAGGTGCCTGCGTCGCCTTGCGGCAACTCGATCGCCTTGTCCCAGCCGTATTCGCAGGCGCCTCCCTTCATCCAGAGCGATGCGGGCTTCACCACTTCGGCAGCGTAGGCCGTGGCAGCGAAAGCTACCTCCTCCGAGGTTTTGTCCTCGATAAGGTAATTGTCGGTGTGTGCATAGACGCATGCCCGGAAGGCGAAACGTTCGCCGCTTTTACCGCCGAAGGTCGTTATGATGAGGTCGTTGAGTTCCTCGTGCGTGAACGAGATCGTCAGGCCGGCTTCCCCTCCCCACTCCCGTTTTATCCCTTTGAACAAATCCTCGCCTTCTATGTTCAGGTACAGATCATACTCGACCGATGAACTGCGGGTCACGACCGAAGCAGCCGTCCACGAGAATTTCAGGGCCTCCTGATCCGCTTTATTGGCGTCAAGCGTTATCTCCTCTTCCGAGACCGTGAGCACGGGAGCCGTCAGTTCGCCCCATTCCTTGTCGGGAAAGTCCGACGTGTTGTCGTCGCTGCACGAGGCGACGGGAAGTGCAAAAGCCAACGCGCCCGCGATGTATTTCCAAAGATGTTTCATACTGGCTGGTTTAGGTTCGTTAACGAATTTATTTACAAACGTAAAAATAGAGGATAAAAACCGGATAACCATGAAAAGCGTCGCATGGTACAAGCATTTGATGAAAAAGTATCATTCGTACGGTTCGTTGTCTCCGGGACTTGGAGATAAAAGCAGGGCGGTTCGGGTTATTTCGGGCTGTTAAGGAACTTTGAGGAGGTATTTTGATGACGTCGGGTGTATCTTTCCTGCCTCATGGGTGTTAAAATGGTATTATCCCATCCAATTATAATACTTTTCAATCCTTCTGCATCACATCCGTTGCAGAACCCTTGTGAAACCTTTATTTTTACACAGCACAAACGGGAGACGCCTGTTGTTTTATTCGTGTATCCGGAATTTTCCGTAAACCTGTTTATTACCTATAAGCCATGAAAAGAATAGTCGCAATCTATTTATTTACAATGCTTTCTGGCATTGCTTCCGCCGCCTGCGAAAAAAGTTATACGATCCATTCTCCCGACAGGACGATCGGGATTACACTGACGGTCGGGAACCGGATCGCCTATGAGGTCCGTGTCGACGGTCGAACGGTCGTGGCTCCTACGCCGGTGGCGATGACGCTGGACGACGGGACCGTGTGGGGAGGTTCGGCGCAGCCGTCCCGCATCCGCAAAGGGATGGTCGATACTTCTTTTGCGACGCCTTTTTATATTAAAAAGCGGGTCGCAGACCACTATAACTGGCTGCGGGCTGATTTCCGGCAAGGTTTCGCCATTGAACTTCGAGCCTACGATGATGGAGTCGCCTACCGATTCATTTCCACGACGGACCGGTCGCTGGTTGTCGCTTCCGAAGAGGCGGGCGCCGCTTTTCCGGAGGACTGGACATGTTGGGTACCCTATGTGCGGGACTGCGACGGTACTGAGATCGTCCCTTTCGGAAGCCAGTTCAAGACTTCGTTCGAGAACCTCTATACCGTAACCCGACTTTCGAAGCTCGATCCTGCACGACTGGCTTTCCTGCCACTGGTCGTGGCTGCCGACGACGGTGTGAAACTCTGCTTTACCGAGGCCGACCTGCAAGCCTATCCGGGCATGTACTTCAATTATCCCGGTCAGGGGTACTCCCTGCGCGGTATTTTCGCACCGTATCCGAAGCGTACGCATGACGGCGGACATGACAATCTCCAAAACGTCGTGGATGAATACGACAATTTCATCGCCAAGGCCGCACCCCAGACTTCGTTCCCGTGGCGAACGATCCTCATTGCCCGCGAGGACCGGCAACTGCTCGATAACGACATGGTCATGCGGCTGGCCGAACCGTCGCGTCTCGAAGACGTGTCGTGGATACGCCCTGGATTGGCAGCTTGGGAGTGGTGGAACGACTGGGGACTCCACGGCGTCGGTTTCGAGGCCGGGATCAATACGCCGACCTATAAGCATTACATCGACTTTGCGGCCCGCAACGGAATCGCATATCTGGTGATGGACGACGGATGGTCGAAAGACAAGACCGACCTGATGTCGGGCGGTAGCGACCGCCTCGATCTGGAAGAGGTGCTGCGTTATGCGAAGGAGAAGGACGTCGGCATCATCCTATGGGCGGGTTACCGCGCCTTCGACCGCGACATGGAGGAGGTTTGCCGCCATTACTCAGCATTGGGCGTCAAAGGATTCAAAGTCGACTTCATGGACCGTGATGACCAGCAGATCGCCGAATTCCTCTACCGCGGGGCGGCTACCGCCGCCAAATACGGACTATTGCTCGACTACCACGGTATATATAAGCCTGCCGGTCTGCAACGCACCTATCCCAACGTCGTCAATTTCGAAGGCGTACATGGACTGGAACAGATGAAATGGTCGGAAGAGTCGGTCGATCAGGTGACCTACGATGTGACGATGCCGTTCATCCGAATGACCGCCGGCCCCGTGGACTACACGCAGGGAGCCATGCTCAACGCCGCGAAGGGGCACTTCTTTCCGCGTCGCAGCGAGCCGATGAGTCAGGGCACCCGCTGCCGCCAGCTGGCTGAATACATCGTTTTTCATGCGCCGCTGTCGATGCTCTGCGATTCGCCCTCCAACTACGACCGGGAACCCGAATGTACGGCTTTCATCTGCGGCGTTCCCACGGTGTGGGACCGGACCGTGGCGCTTGACGGATGCCTCGGGGAGTATGCGGCCGTCGCCCGCTGCAAAGGGGATGTCTGGTACGTCGGCGGCCTTACGGGGCACGAAGGCCGCACGGTGACGCTCGACCTCAGATTTCTTGGCGACGGAAACTTTACGGCCGAGATCTTCTGCGACGGCACCAATGCCGCTAAGTATGGACATGATTACCAGCGTGTAACCCGTACACTGGGAATGGATCGCACGTTGGAAATAACGATAGCTCCCGCCGGGGGATTCGCCCTGCGGATTACACGGGAGTAAAATAAATACTCTATTTTATCCGTTTTATGACAAATTCTGATTTCGAGAAGCGTATTTCAGCCCTGCGTTCGGCCCATGAAGAGTTGATCGGCAGGAAGAATCCGGCCGCGGATTCCAACGGCGTATGGACTCGTTACACCTACCCGATCCTTACGGCCGCACATACGCCGCTCTTCTGGCGCTACGACCTGAACCCTGCTACCAACCCTTTTCTGCTCGAGCGGTTCGGGATCAACGGAACGTTCAATGCCGGAGCAATCAAGTTCGACGGCAAATACGTGCTGGTGGTCCGGGTCGAAGGGAACGACCGCAAATCCTTTTTCGCTTTGGCTGAAAGCGATAACGGGATAGATGGATTCCGTTTCCGCGACCATCCGCTGACGATTCCCCCGATTGACGAGAGCGAAACGAATCTTTACGACATGCGCCTTACGGCCCATGAGGACGGGTGGATTTACGGCATCTTCTGTGCCGAACGGCACGATCCGTCGGCAGCCCCGGGCGATCTGTCGTCAGCCGTGGCGACGGCCGGTGTGGCCCGGACGAAGGATCTCGTGCATTGGGAGCGCCTCCCCGACATCAAGTCGCCCACGCAGCAGCGCAACGTCGTGCTCCACCCTGAATTCGTGAACGGGAAATATGCCCTTTACACCCGCCCTCAGGAGGGGTTTATTGCCGCCGGAGCTCTCGGCGGCGGGATCGGATGGGCATTGGTGGACGACATGACCCGCGCGGAAATCCGCGATGAAAAGATTATCGACGTGCGGTTCTATCACACGATCAAGGAGGTGAAGAACGGCGAAGGTCCCCATCCGATCCGCACTCCGCAGGGGTGGCTGCATATGGCCCACGGCGTACGCGCCTGTGCGGCGGGGCTCCGCTATGTACTTTACATGTATATGACGGCCCTCGACGATCCTTCGCGACTGATCGCCATGCCGGCCGGATATGCACTGGCACCGGAGGGCGAAGAACGAGTGGGCGACGTGTCGAACGTCTTGTTCTCGAACGGCTGGATCGCCGATGACGACGGCTGGGTATTCCTCTACTATGCGTCGAGCGACACCCGCATGCACGTGGCGACATCGACTGTCGACAGGCTTGTGGACTACTGCCTGCATACGCCGTCCGACGGCCTTACAACGGCTGCTTCCGTTGAGCGGTTGAATGAACTGATCGACCGGAATCTGGATTACGAAAGAAAGAACAACCGATGAAAAACAGCGTCACATTCCGGGAGAAGATCGGATACGGTTTCGGGGACATGGCTTCGAGCATGTTCTGGAAGATATTCGGCATGTATCTGCTCTTTTTCTACACCAAGGTGTTCGGCATCACGCCGGCTGCCGCCGGGACCATGTTCCTGGTGACCCGTATCTGGGATTCGCTCAACGATCCCATCATGGGCCTGCTGGCGGATCGTACCCGCAGCCGATGGGGGCGTTATCGTCCTTACCTGCTGTGGGGTGCCTTTCCCTTCGCCGCGGTCGGAGTGCTGACGTTCTGGACTCCCGATTTCGGGATGACGGGGAAACTGGCGTGGGCCTATATCACCTATACGGCCATGATGATGGTCTATACGATGGTCAACGTCCCCTATGCCTCGCTGCTCGGGGTGATGACGCCCGATACGAAGATACGCAATACGTTTTCCTCCTACCGGATGTTCTTCGCTTATGTGGGCAGTCTGGTGACCTTCATGCTGTTGCAGCCGCTGGTGGATTTCTTTGCCGGACGGCTCGGCGGCGGAGATACCGACCGGTTGAGCGGGAGCGTCGCGGGGAGCGACGTGGCCATATCGGGGATGCCGGAGGCGTGGACTTGCGCCGTGGCCGTTATCGGAGCGATTTGCGCCCTGCTTTTCTGGCTCTGCTTCCGCTGGACGCGCGAACGGATTCGGGTCGACGACGCGCAGCTGGCGGAGGGATCGGTCGGCCGCGACCTGAAAAGCCTGGCCCGCAACGCTCCGTGGTGGATTCTTCTGGTCGCAGGAGTGGCGGTGCTGCTGTTCAACTCGATCCGCGACGGGGTAGCGATTTTCTATTTCACGGACTATGTTCGGAGCGCTTATAAACTGCCCCATCTGGGTTGGACGCTCGGAACGCTTTACCTGCTGCTGGGTCAGTTGGGCAACATGGCCGGAGTGGCACTGGCCGTGCCGTTGGCGGCGCGCATCGGCAAGAAAGGAGCATTTGCCGCGGCAATGGGTGCGGCAGCGGTACTAAGCCTCTTCTTCTTCCGGCTGGAGCCTTCCGAACTGGGATGGCTGTTTGCCTTGCAGGCGCTCGTCAGCGTTGCGGCGGGCGTCGTGCTGCCTTTGTTGTGGAGCATGTATGCCGATATCGTTGATTACGAGGAATACCGCAGCGGCCGACGGCCGACGGGACTGATCTTCTCCTCTTCGTCGATGTCCCAGAAACTCGGCTGGGCGTTGGGCGGGGCTGTGACGGGTTGGCTGCTCGCAGCATTCGGTTACGATCAGTCGGCTGCGGTGCAGAGCGGAGAGGCGATAGCGGGCGTACGGCTAATGATGAGCTGGTTTCCGGCCGCCGGATGCTTGTTGGCCGCAGCGGCAGTCCTTTTCTACCCGCTCGGCGAGAAACGTATGGAGCGAATAACGACGGAACTCAACCTCCGTCGGAAAACGAACGAATGATGGAAAAGATGCTTGTACAATGGCGGGAGGAGCTGTCGGAGGAACTGACCTGCGACATCCTGCCTTTCTGGATGGCATTTCTGGGCGACGGGGTGCATTTCGCGGGACGTATCGACGGCCGCGGAAAAGCGCATCCCGAAGCCGGGAAGGGCGCAGTCCTGATCGCGCGGATGCTGTGGACCTTCTCGGCAGCTTACCGAATGACCGGACGGCCTGAATACCTGCACGCAGCCGGCAAGCTCCGGAAGTTTCTGGCTCTCTGGTTGATCGACCCTGTACATGGTGGGGTCTACTGGGAGATAGCTCCCGACGGAAGTCCGGTCTGCGGCAAGAAACAGAGCTATGCTATCGGTTTCGCAGTTTACGGATTGAGCGAATATGTCCGGGCGACGGGTGATCCGGAGGCGTTGGACGAAGCCGCCGCTTTGTTCGGATCGCTTGAGGAGCATGTCTGGGATGCAATGCAGGGCGGATACGTCGAAGCACTGACCCGGAACTGGAAGCCGCTGGAAGACATGCGTCTGAGCGAGAAGGATGCCAATACCTACTTCAGCATGAATACGCACCTGCACCTGCTCGAACCTTACGCGAACCTGCTGCGGGTCTGGCGTGAAGATCGGGTTGCGACGGCGGTCCGGAAACTGATTCACATCCATACCGACCGGCTTTTCGATCCGCAGACGGGGCACCTGAATCTCTTTTTCGATGCACGGTGGCAGCCACAGGGACGGAAGGTCTCTTACGGGCATGACATCGAGGCATCGTGGCTCATCGACGAAGCCGCCCTCGTACTCGGAGAACCGCAGGTTACGACAGATGTCGGTCCCGTGGTCGAGGCACTGGCAGCCGCGGCCGTCGAGGGATTGAGACCCGACGGAAGTCTGATCTACGAATACGATCCGCAGACGGAACGCATCGATGCGGACCGTCACTGGTGGGTACAGGCCGAAGCTGTCGTCGGTTTTTTCAATATGTACGAACGAACCGGCGACGAGGTATTCCTGCGGCGGAGCCACGATGCATGGCAGTATATCCGGACGCACCTGCTCGACGGCGGAAACGGTGAATGGTTCTGGAGCGTCCGCGCCGACGGCTCGGTCAATCGTGACGACGACAAGGCAGGATTCTGGAAATGCCCCTATCACAACAGCCGGATGTGCATGGAACTGATCCGGCGTATCGAACGGCTGCTTACAAAAAACTGAAATCGGAAAGCGAACGACTATGGCAAATTACAATATCCTTACGGAGGTACCTCCCATCTCGAAGCAGGACAGCTTCGTCGTGTTCGAACGGCGGAAGAGTAACTTCAACTTCCCGATACATATCCATAGTGAATACGAACTCAACTATATCATCGGAGCGCGCGGCGCACGGCGCATCGTCGGCGATCATGTGGCCGACATCGGCGACCGTGAGATGGTGCTCATCACGGGCAGTAATCTGGAACATGCGTGGATGGACGGCAATCTGGCCCCGGGAGCGGAAATCTACGAGGTGACGATTCAGTTTTCGCCCGAGTTGTTCCAGGGCAGCGGACTGATCGACCGGAAGCAGTTCGCGCCGATCAAGAAGATGCTGCAGGATGCCCAGCACGGGATCGCATTTTCCGAAAAGACGATCCTGCAAAGCGAATCCGGGATTCACCAGTTGATAAATAGCACGGATAATTTCAACTCGATCCTGATCTTCCTTTCGCTGCTCAACCAGCTGGCCCACGATCAGGCGTATACCGTGTTGTCGCATTCGCATTTCAGCAAACTGGAGGATACCTACGACAGCCGGCGCGTGCGGACCATTATGGAATATCTCAACAGCAACTACCACCGCCCCGTGCGACTCTCGGAGATGGCGGCGCTGGTCAACATGAGCGAACCGTCGTTCAGCCGTTTCATCAAGCGGCGTACGGGATACAACTTCATCGATTGCCTGAACAATATCCGCATCAGTGCGGCTTCCCGACGGCTGATCGACGAACCGGCCAACACGATCGCGGAGATCGCCTTCAAATGCGGGTTCAACAATCTATCGAACTTCAACCGGATCTTTAAGAAATACAAGGGCTACACACCCCACGATTTCCGGGAATACTACGATAAAAAGAAGATCATCATCTGACGAACCGCTTTAACCTGCTTTAAACAATGAACAAACTGCTTTTTATAGTCTTTGCCGCATTTTCAGCCGCTTGTTCGGACACTACGCCTCTTCCGGCGGATCCACAGGCCACGCCTGAAACGCAGGCCCTCTACCGCAACCTGTTCCGGATTGCAGACGAAGGGGTGATGTTCGGGCATCAGGACGACGCCCTCTATGGACACGACTGGAAATACGAGGAGGGACGCTCCGACGTCAGGGAGTGTTGCGGTGATTACCCTGCTGTTTTCGGGTGGGAGCTCGGAGGACTTGAAACAGGGGCCGACCGAAGCATCGACGACGTTCCTTTCGCCGAGATCACCCGTCTGTTGTGTGCCGCCTACGGGCGCGGAGCCGTGAATACGGTCAGTTGGCATCCGCAGAATCCCGAGTCCGGAGCCAGCGCCTGGGACGGCAAAACCGCCACGGCCGTGAGTTCCATTCTCCCGGACGGCGCCAACCATGCCCAATTCCGGCTGTGGCTCGACCGTCTGGCCGGATTCTTCGTCGGGTTGAAGAGTGCCGACGGAACGTGTGCTCCGGTGCTGTTCCGTCCGTTCCACGAGCACACCGGCAGCGGATTCTGGTGGGGCGAAGCGCAGTGTACCCCCGACGAATACAAGGCTTTATGGCGCTTCACGGTGGAATATCTGCGCGATGTGAAGGGAGTGCACAATCTCCTCTACGTCTATTCACCAGACCTGTACCGCGATGCGGAGCACTATACGGAACGCTATCCGGGCGACGAATGGGTCGACGTGCTCGGGCTCGACGCCTACCACCGCCCGCAGGATTGGGATTTCCTGTCGGGCGGAGAACGAATGCTTTCGACCTTGCAGCGATTGGGACGCGAACACGGTAAACCGACGGCCTTCACCGAAACCGGACTCGAGGGCATCCCCGATACAGCGTGGTGGACCCGGCGGCTGCTGCCGGTCATCCGCGGCAAGGGGCTGAGCTATGTTCTGGTATGGCGTAACGCCCACGACCGTCCGACGCACTTTTTCGGTCCCTGGCACGGACACGCTTCGGAACCCGATTTCAGGAAGTTTGCCGCCAATCGGGAACAGCCCGTTCTGTTCGAAAGTCAATTACCTGACATGTATCACTGACAATTAACCTAAAATAGCTGATAATTATGTGGAAACAAATTCTTTATCTGTCGTGGCTGGTCGCGGCCGGATGCAGTGATATTGCCGACCGCGAATATCCGGAACCCCAGCCGGCTCCCGCTGCGACGACCGACTCGCAGGCTACGGTGCAGACCCGTAACCTGCTCGGCAACCTGCGCAGCATTGCCGAAAACGGCGGTACGCTTTTCGGACACCAGTGTTCGTCGCTCTACGGTATCGGCTGGTCGGGCGATGTCGACCGCTCGGACGTGAAGAGTATCTGCGGCGACTATCCCGCAATGATGGGCTGGGATCTGGCCCAGATCGAATTGTGGGATCTGGATCCCAACTCTCCGACCGGGATGGACAACGATGCGAAAAACATCGACGGCGATAAATTCACGGACATCCGCAACCGTATTCTCGAAGCTTATGCCCGCGGAGGCGTGACCACCATCGGCTGGCATACGACCAACCCCGCTACCGGCGGCACGGCCTGGGACGTGACTGCCGCCGTAGGACGGATTATTCCCGGCGGCGACCTGCACGAAAAATACTGCGGCTGGCTGGACAAGGTTGCCGCTTTCATGCTCTCGCTCAGGACCGATGCCGGAGAGTATGTCCCGGTGCTGTTCCGTCCGTTCCATGAACACACCGGCAACGGTTTCTGGTGGGGTAAGGGCAACTGCACCGCAGAAGAGTATATCGCCCTGTGGCGTTTTACGCTCGAATACCTGCGCGATACGAAGGGCGTGCATAACCTGCTGTATGTCTACTCGCCCGATATCGTCAGTTCGCAGGACAACTATCTCGAATTCTGGCCGGGCGATGCCTATGTCGACGTACTCGGTCTGGATGCCTATGACCGCAGTTCCTGGGCCATCGAGACCAACGGCCTGCGATTGATGCGCCTGCTTAAACATATCGCCTACCTGAAAAACAAGCCGTTCGCGTTTACGGAGACCGGGCTCGAAAACAATACCTCCCAGTCGAAATGGTGGACCGAAAAACTTTCGAAAGCCATTGCGGGCATTCCCGTAGCCTATGTGCTGGTCTGGCGGAACAAGGATACGAATCATTTCTTCGGCCCTTATCCGGGCTGCGTTTCGGAGGAGGATTTCAAGACCTTCGTCGCAGGGGAGCAGATATTGCTGGAGAAGGACATAGCCGGCATTTATGAATAATCCCCGCCAGAGATGAACGAAATACGAACTTTTCTGGGGAGCATGCTGGCACTGACCGCTGTTTCCTGTGGACATCATCCGTCGGTTTCGCAGGAGGAGATCGCCTGCGTGCGCGATTTCATCCGCACGTCGTGGGATGCGTCGGTACAGTACAATCCGGCTGATTCGCAGACGCTGATCGGGCTGCCGCGCCCCTATACGGTTCCCAGCGTCAGCCAGACCTTTCAGGAACTCTATTATTGGGATACCTATTTCACCAACGAGGGGCTCGTTCGCGACGGACGCCTCGATCTGGCGAAAAACAACACTGAGGACATGCTCTATCTGGTCGACCGATACGGCTATATGCCCAATGGCAGCCGGACGTGGTATCTCAACCGCTCACAGCCCCCTTTCCTCTGCATGATGGTCGACCGGATCTTCGAACAGACCGAAGACACGAACTGGCTGGCCGGAGCTTTTACGACCTTGCAGAAGGAGTATGACTTCTGGATGACGCAGCGCATTACGCCTGTCGGACTCAACCGCTACTCCTCGTCTGCAAGCGACGAACTCAAACAGGAATTCGTCACTACCGGAGGGCAACGGCTCAATACCGATTTTCGCAACCGGGGACTTTCCGACACGGAGATTCTGCGACTGGGGACGCATTTTGCCGCCGAGGCAGAGTCGGGCTGGGACTTCAATCCCCGTTTCGAACGCCGTTGTGCAGATTTCTGTCCGGTAGACCTCAATGCCAATCTCTATATTTACGAAACGCTCTTCGCCCGCTACGCCCTTCTGTTGGGCGATTCCAAGGCTGCCGGAACGTGGAAGGCACGGGCCGAAAAGCGTCGCGGGCTGATAAACCGCTACTGCCTCGGGGAGGATGGTGTTTATTATGACTACGACTTCGTCAACGGCCGCCGTTCGACGGTCGTTTCGGGTGCAGTGTTCAGTCTGCTTTATGCCGGAATTCCGGATGCGGAACAGGCCCGAATCCTCGTGAAAAAGGCGCTCGGACGGTTAGAGTTCGAATACGGAATCGCCGTATGCGAGGACGAACCTTATGACTACGACTACCAGTGGTCTTATCCCAATACGTGGCCTCCGGTCGTCTATCTGGCCATCCGGGGGCTCGATGCCTACGGTTACAGGCAGGACGCACGGCGTATTGCGGGGAAATACGCTGCGATGGTCGTGAAGACCTTCGGCGAAACCCATAACCTGTGGGAAAAGTACAATGTCCGGGAGGGGAACATCAATGTCAGCAACGAATACGACATGCCCACGATGCTGGGATGGAGCGCCGGAACATTCATCTATGCCAGCGACTATCTCGACGGTAAAATTGACAATCAAGCAAAACACTAAAACTCAGACACCATGAATACAGCAAACCTACGCCTGCGGGGCAGATGGCTTCTGGCGCTTTTCGCCTCCCTTTTCCTCGCTGTCGGCGCATCCGCCCAGAATGAGGTTGAGATTCAGGGGCGCGTGACGGCCGACGGACAGCCGCTCGTCGGAGCCAGCGTCATTATCAAGGGAACGACAACCGGAACCAGTACCGACATTGCGGGTAATTTCACGGTCCGCGCCAAGAACGGAGCCGTGCTCTCCGTCGGATTCGTCGGCTACAAAACCCGCGAGGTCGCCGTTACGGCAGGAGTGACCTTCCTCGATATCGTGCTCGAGGCCGAAGAGGCACTGATCGACGACGTGGTCGTCATCGGTTACGGCAGCATGAAAAAGAGCGACCTGACCGGATCGGTCGTTTCCGTGAAGATGGATGCCATCAAGGACATCTCGGCCCCGTCGATCGAGGGACTGTTGCAGGGCCGTGCCGCCGGACTGCAAATCATGAACACTTCGCAGGATCCCGGGGCGGGCGCCGTAGTGCGTATCCGCGGCAACAGTTCGCTCAACGGTTCGAACACCCCGCTGATCGTAGTCGACGGATTCCCCATCGGCGACGCCGGCAATCTGTCGCAGATCAACCCCTCGGACATCGAATCGATCGAGATCCTGAAAGATGCCTCTTCCTCGGCCATCTACGGTTCCCGCGGCGCCAACGGCGTGATCCTGATCCAGACCCGCACCGCCAAAGGCGGGTCGACTCAGGTTTCGGTGAACCACCGGACCACCATCGGGCAGTTCACCGACAAACTCAACGTCTGGCGCAACCCGCTGCAAATGGCGCAGATCGCCAACGAGGAGCTGACCAACGCCGGGCTGCCGGCCCTCTACACAGGTCAGTACAACAACGGCACCTACTATCCGTCACTCATCGAGATCCAACAGGGCAAGTGGTCGAACACCGATTGGGCCGACCTCTGCATGCGTACGGCCGTGGTCAACAATACGACGGCCACGCTGTCGCACTCCACCGACAAGGCGGCGATCAATCTGAGCCTTAATTATTTCGACGACGAAGGTGTCTACAAGAAAGATAATTTCCGCAAAGGCAATGTCACGCTCAACGGTTCGTACAAACTGGCCAAGAATTTCACGCTTCAGACCTCGAACATCCTTTCGATCCACAAGCGTCACGTAAACAACACGCTCGAATACGGCCGCAACCCGTTATGGCCCGTTTACGATGAGGACGGCAATTATTTCGTCGCTTCGGAAACCGACTTCGGCCATCCGCTCATTATCTCCGACAACGTCAAGAACGAGACGCAGGGCCGCGACCTCATTTCGTCGCTGGCAGCCGAGTGGGAGATCGTCGAGGGATTGAAGATCCGCACGCAGCTCAATTACAACTATTCGACCTCCGTGCAGGATGTCTACAACGCTTCGAACACTTCGCAGGAAGCGCACGACATGAACGGTATCGCGCAAATGAACAATTCCCTGTCGCAGGATGTGCTGAACGAGACCTATGTTACTTTTCAGCGGACTTTTGCCGACCGGCACAACCTGTCGGTCATGGCGGGACACTCCTTCGACTACAACATGGGCCGGACGCTCGGCACTACGGCCTATGATTTCGTGAACGACGCCCTCGGCAATGAGAACATGGGTGCGGGCAATCCCCAGAAGAACGTGATAAACAACACGTATCAGAACAGTAAACTGCTCTCGTTCTACGGCCGTTTGAACTACGTGCTCGACGATAAATATCTCTTCACGTTCACCATGCGTGCCGACGGTTCGTCGAAATTCGGCAAAAACAACAAGTGGGGCTATTTCCCTTCGGGCGCCGTGAGCTGGAAACTCCACAATGAGCCGTGGATGAAGAAGCTCAACGTTTTCGATGAGTTCAAGATCCGGGCCAGCTGGGGAATTTCGGGCAATCAGGGCATTTCGCCTTACCAGACGCTCAACCGTTACGGAACCGAGAAATACTGGTTCGCGGACAAATGGCAGACGGCCATCGGCCCGGGCTATGAAGCCGGCCGCGAAGGCGCCAATGACCGCTATATCCTCTGGGGCGGCATTGCCAACCCCGATCTGAGGTGGGAATCGACCCGCCAGTGGAACCTGGGTGTCGACCTCGCCTTTTTCAAACGCCGCCTGCGCGTGACGATGGATTACTACGACAAGTACACTACCGATCTGCTGCGTGAGAAATACCTGCCGCTGTCGAGCAGTTATGACAAGATGTGGGTCAACGACGGCAATATCCGGAACCGCGGTTTCGAACTCACGCTCGACGGCGATATCGTCAGCCGGAAGAATACCTCCTTTTCCGCGACGTTCATCTTCTCGCGGAACCGCAACGAGGTGACCGATCTGGGGAATGCCGTTTCGAGTGGCCTGAGCACCGATTACCTCACGGGCATGCAGTACGAGGTTTGCGGCCAGTCGCTGTCGATGTTCAACGGCAATCCGAGCGTCTATGCCATCGGCTATCCGATGTATGTCTTCTACGGCTATCGGGTGAACGGTATCATCCAGCAGGGAGAGGACCCTGGCTTCATGAGTTCCGACGGCAAGGACCAGCCCGGCGAGCTCAAATACGTGGATCTAAACGGAGACTATGCCATCGACGACCGGGACCGCTGCATCATCGGCGATCCGAATCCCGACTTCACAGCCAGCCTTAACCTGTCGTTCCGCTACAAGAATCTCGACGTGTCGGTATTTCTCAACGGCGTATTCGGCAACGACGTCATTTATAACGGCTATACTTACGATCCGCGCGTGAAGATCAAGCGCTGGACGCCCGACAATCCGACAAACGAATATCCGCGCCTGAATTCGACGCGCAGCTACCTGTTCTCGGACTACTTCGTCCACGACGGTTCGTTCGTCCGTCTGCAAAACATCAATATCGGCTATACGATTCCCGTCCGCAAGGCCTTTATTCGCAGCGTGCGCGTGTTCGCCAATATAGAGAACGCCTATACCTTCACCAAATTCGACGGTTACGATCCCGAAGTGGGTGTCGACGGTATCTACTGGGGCGGTTATCCCCGACTGCGGAAATATGCCATCGGTCTGGACTTGAAATTCTAAACTACGATTATGAAAAATCTGCTTTATATCATTTCGCTCTGCGGGTTGCTCACAGCGTGCGACCTGCAGGAGGAGCCGTACGGATTCTATTCCGACGACAATTTTTACAAGAGCGAGACCGATGCCGAGTCGGGTCTTCTCTATGCCTACAATGCTCTGACGTTCCTCGAATATTCACGCGGCATCTTCTACATCGGCGACATCCCCACCGAGACGATGTCGCCCAAGAGCGACGAGGCGGGTGATGTCTATCAGCTTGAGAACTGGATCGCGAACCGCGAGACCGAGCAGTTGCAATACTATTTCAAATACTGCTACATCGCGATCAACCGGGCCAATACGGTGATCGACCATATCCAAAACAGTTCGGTGCTGAGCGAGACGGCGCGCCGCCGAATTCTCGGCGAAGCTTATTTCCTGCGTGCATGGAACTATTTCAATCTGGTGCGTACGTTCGGGATCGTGCCCGTGCAGACAAAGATGGTGGCGGAGCTATCGCAGACAACGCCTCCGATGGCAACGGGCCTCGACCAGCTTTATGATCTGATCTTAGGCGACCTGACCCGGGCGGACAACCTGCTCGAAGTCAACAAAGTTTTCGGACGGGCGGACAAGGTGGCTGCGCAGTCGCTGATGGCAAAGGCCTACCTGACCATCGCGTCTTCGAAGGAACACAACGTTCACCGTTATACAGAGATGCGCCGTGAGCCTCAGATCATGTACGACAGCGCCGCCTATTGGGCGGGGAAGGTTGTCCGTGATTACAAGAACGTGTATGATTTCGACACCAACCTGCGCGATATTTACGACGTGGACAAACCCACGGGGCCCGAGCATATCTTCATCATGCCGATCGACCGCAGCGGTACGCAGGAGGGTAACTACTCCAAACTGCCCCTGCTTTTCCTGCCGTCGAACAACTCCGTACCGTTCTACATCCGTTACGGCAATGGTGACTTGCAGCGGGCCAACGGCAACGGTTGGGGTGTTTTCCTCTGTAATGACGAATTCGTCGAAACGCAGTTCAGCACCACAGACAAACGTCGTACCGAGTTGATTCACCGCGACATCTACGATGCTTCCGGAAATCCGATCGTACCCAATCAGGTCAAGGGATACTTTTCGAGCAAGTACGTCGACCCTGATTTTATCGGCGAACGCACCAGTGCCCGACCTTACCTGATCCGTTTTTCGGACATTGCGTTGGTGTATGCCGAAGCGGCGGGACCCGAAGCGGGTTTGGCCTATGTGAACCGTATCCGCGAAAGGGCCGGCGTAACACCGCTTCCGTCCGGAATGACGACGGATAAATTCCGCGAAGCCGTGATTAAAGAACGTGCTCTGGAACTGGCTTTCGAGGGCAACCGGCTCTACGACCTGCGCCGCACGGCCTCGGTTACGACCACCGATATCAAGGCTGCCGGACTGAGCGAGGCCGAAGCCGCCTACTATCCGATCCCGCAGCGTGAAATAGACCTGAATCCCAATTTGTAGCATTATGAAAAATCTGAAACATATTGCATTGTTCCTTTCGTGCCTGGTTATAGCTTCCTGCACGAAGGATATCGACGAAAAGGAGCCGAGCAACGAGTGCTCGATCCTCGACATCCAACTGACGGGACAACTGGGTAAAGCCACCATCGAACGGGTGGACGACAATCAGGGAACCGTGACCCTCTATATCTTCGAACAGGCCGATTACCCGTGGGAAGCGGTCGGGGTCGAGGCGCTGGCCCTTTCGGCCTATGCCACGGCGGATGTCTCCGACGGCGATACGCTCGATTTCCGGAATCCCGAACGCAAGGCGCGTATTATCGTGCGTTCCCAAACCGGAAAACAGGTGCTTTGGACGGTCTACCTCAAACCCTACGATCCGTTCTATGTCGGCACGTGGGCTGTCAGCGACATCAAGATATACCTGGACCAGAATATCAGCGGCAACGGTACCGGAAAGTGGGATACTTCGATGGGCGGTTCCGAGTTCGGGTTGTTCGCCTCGCCGGAGTTGGATAACATCATCACCATTACGATGAACGAAGAGATGGTCGACGGAAAATTTACGGGCAAGATCATCAATGCCGCCGGAGCCGACGGGCTATACGGGTCGTTCAAGGGTGTTTATCCGGGCGAGTACACCGAGGACGCTCCGCTGGATATGGACCCGCGCCTGCGACATCTGATCCCTGCCGGAGAGTCCGACTGGATGTTGGATCTCTCGACCAACCAGATGAAGATTTCGAAGAACAATATTACCTCGACGATGACTTTCAGCAGGGATACTTCGGGCAATCTTTTCTTCGATTTCGCCCTGCCGGATGCGTCGGGCGATACGCCGGGCAACAATTTCTACAACAACTTCTGGCGCAGTTCGTACAAGTTCTCGTATATCGTACGGGCCGCCGAATAGGTCGGTCCTGGCTGACTTTAACAACCGGACCTGCTGACAGCAAGTCCGGTTGTTAAGTTATCGGAACAAACGGTCAGACCGTCATGATCTCCCTCTCCTTTTTGGAGAGAACCTCTTCGAAGAGTTCGGAGAACTTTTCGAGCAGTTTCTGCGTTCGTATATCCACGACGTTTTCGGGGCGTCCCTTCCGCACGAATTGCCATATTGAGGCCGCGGCAGGGTCGATTCTTCATTTTATTTTATTATTTTTGCCGGAAGATAAATTTCGGCACGGACAGACGGCGTTTCGGCACGGATCGGACGGAATCCTCGATAACACGCGCCACGCGCATAAGTCCTCGCACTCGAACCGGAAAATTAGCTCTTACACTATATGGAATACAATTTCAAGGAACTGGAACCCAAATGGCAGCAGCGCTGGCGGGAGCGCGGAACCTACCACGTCGAAGTCGACCCCGCACGTCCGAAATACTACGTTCTCGACATGTTCCCCTACCCGTCGGGCGCCGGCCTGCACGTCGGGCACCCGCTGGGGTACATCGCTTCGGACATTTTCTCACGCTACAAGCGCCAGTGCGGTTTCAACGTGCTGCATCCGATGGGCTACGACGCCTTCGGTCTGCCGGCCGAACAATACGCCATCCAGACGGGACAGCATCCGGCCGTCACCACCGAACACAACATCGCCCGTTACCGCGAACAGCTCGACAAGATCGGTTTCTCGTTCGACTGGGACCGCGAAGTGCGCACCTGCGACCCGGGCTACTACAAGTGGACGCAGTGGGCCTTCCTGAAAATGTTCGGCAGCTACTATTGCCGCGACAGGCAGCAGGCGCGCCCGATCGGGGAGCTGAAAGAGGCGTTCGCCCGCAGCGGCACCGAAGGGGTTAATGCGGCCTGCACCGCCGAACTGCATTTCACGGCCGCCGACTGGGCGGGCATGGACGAGCACCGGCGCGAACAGGTGTTGCAGAACTACCGCCTGGCCTACCGCGCCGACACGATGGTCAACTGGTGCCCGCAGTTGGGTACGGTGCTGGCCAACGACGAGGTGAAGGACGGGCTGTCGGTGCGCGGCGGCTATCCCGTCGTACAGAAACGCATGAAGCAGTGGCTGCTGCGCGTGACGGCCTATGCGCAGCGAATGCTCGACGGATTGGAAACGCTCCAATGGAGCGAATCGCTCAAAGAGATCCAGCGTAACTGGATCGGCCGCTCGGAGGGTGCACAGGTCTTCTTCGACGTGCGCGGTTTCGACCGCAAACTCGAAATCTTCACCACGCGCCCCGACACGATCTTCGGCGTCACCTTCATGGTCATCGCTCCCGAACACGAATGGGTCAACGAGCTCACCACGCCCGAAAACAAGACGGCCGTCGAGGATTATCTCGAACAGACCCAGAAACGCTCCGAGCGCGAGCGCATCGCCGAGACGCGGCGCGTGAGCGGCGTCTTCACCGGTTCGTATGCCGTCAACCCCTTCACGGGACGCGAGATACCGATCTACATCTCGGACTACGTGCTGGCGGGATACGGCACCGGAGCGATCATGGCCGTGCCGGCGCACGACTCGCGCGACTATGCCTTCGCCCGTCATTTCGGGCTGGAAATCACGCCCGTCGTCGCAGGCGGCGACATCAGCAAGGAGTCCTACGACGCCAAGGAGGGCAAACTCATCAACTCCGGTTTTCTGGACGGCATGGAGGTCAGGGAGGCGATCGGAAAGATGTTCGACGCCATCGAGCAGCGCGGACTGGGCAAACGGCTGGTCAACTACCGGCTGCGCGACGCCATCTTCTCGCGCCAGCGTTACTGGGGAGAACCCTTCCCGATCTACTATCGCGACGAAATCGCCCGCCCGCTGCCGGAATCGGCGCTGCCGCTCGAACTGCCGCCCGTCAGCGACTTCGGCCCCACCGAAGAGGGCGAACCGCCGCTGGCCCGCGCAGCGGGGTGGACGACGGCCGACGGCGATCCGCTCGAACTGTCGACGATGCCCGGGTTCGCAGGTTCGTCCGCCTACTACCTGCGCTACATGGACCCGCACAACGACCGCGCGCTCGTCGGCCGCGAAGCGGACGAATACTGGCGGTCGGTCGACCTCTACGTGGGCGGCATCGAACATGCGACGGGCCACCTGATGTATTCGCGCTTCTGGAACATGTTCCTCTACGATCTGGGCTGCGTGTGCGAGCCCGAACCCTTCCGGAAGCTGGTCAACCAGGGCATGATCCAGGGCCGCTCGAATTTCGTCTACCGCGTCGTCGGTACCAACAAGTTCGTCTCGTTCGGCCTGAAAGAGTCCTACGAGACGCAGGAGATCCACGTCGACGTGAACATCGTCCGCAACGACCAGCTCGATCTGGACGCCTTCCGCGCATGGCGGCCCGAGTTCGCCGACGCCGAGTTCATCCTCGAAGACGGGAAATACGTCTGCGGCTGGGCGATCGAGAAGATGTCAAAATCGATGTTCAACGTCGTCAACCCCGACTATATCGTCGACCAGTACGGCGCCGACACGTTGCGCATGTACGAGATGTTCCTCGGCCCGCTCGAACAGTCGAAGCCGTGGGACACGAACGGCATCGACGGCGTGCACAAGTTCCTGCGCCGTTTCTGGCGGCTCTTCCACGCCGGCGACGCGCTGGCCGTGACGGACGAGGCCCCCACTCCGAAGGAGTTGAAGACGCTGCACAAGACCATAAAGAAGGTCCGCGAGGACATCGAGAACTTCTCGTTCAACACGTCGGTGGCAGCCTTCATGATCTGCCTCAACGAACTGGGCGAATGCCGCAAGCGCGCGATTCTCGAACCGCTCGTCGCCCTGCTCGCACCCTTCGCGCCGCATATCGCCGAAGAGCTCTGGGAACGGCTGGGACATACCGCGTCGGTCTGCGACGCCCCCTATCCCGTCTGCGACGAAAGCTATCTGGTCGAGCAGTCGTTCGAATATCCGGTCATGATCAACGGCAAGCTGCGGTTCAAGCAGGAGTACGCCCTGACGGCGTCGCCGGATGAGATCACGGCCGACATCGTCGCACGGCCCGCCGCACAGAAATGGCTCGACGGCAAGGCGCCGAAAAAAGTGATCGTCGTCAAAGGCAAGATCATCAATATCGTCCTCTGATGCGACGACTCCTCGTACTGACCGCACTCGCCGCCGCGTTGACCGCCGGCGCGCAACAGCGGATCGTCCGGCTGTGGAACAACGCCTCGGCACCCCACGACAACGGACTGCGGGGTGGGGAGCGGGTCGAGGAAGACCGATTGTTCAATACGACCGAAGCCGTTCTGTACGTCTATGCGGCCGACCCGGCACGTGCAACCGGACAGGCGGCGGTGGTCTGTCCGGGCGGCGGCTACCGCTTCCTCTCGATCGGAGGCGACGGCCACGCCGTCGGACGCTGGCTGGCCGAACACGGCGTCACCGCCGCCGTGTTGAAATACCGCCTGCCCAACGGCCGATGCGAGGTGCCGCTCGAAGACACCGAAGCGGCGCTGCGCTATCTGCGCCGCACGGCTCCGGACTTCCGCGCCGACTCCGCGCAGGTGGGGATCGTGGGGTGTTCGGCGGGCGGCCACCTGGCCGCTTCGGCCGCCACGATGCTCCCCGAAGAGGTGCGCCCCGCCTTCGCCGTGCTGATCTATCCCGTCATTACGGCCGAACCGGGCAAATGCCACAAAGGGTCGTTCGACCACTTGCTGGGCACCGACCGCACGGCCGGCGACGAGGCGCAATGGTCGCTGCAAAACCGCGTGACCGCCTCGACGCCGCCCGCATTGCTGCTGGCGGCCGACGACGACCGTTCGGTGCCGCCGGTCAACAGCGTTCTGTTCTATGCGGCGCTCAAACGCCACGGCATACCGGCCTCGCTGCGAATCTACCCCAGCGGCGGCCACGGCGGCGCACTCGACCCCGCCCATATCTACCGTGCACAGTGGCGCGCCGACATTCTCGACTGGCTGGCCATGCTTGCACACGAAGATCAGAAACCAACTTCTAAACCCCGATAACCATGAAACGATTGCTGACGCTCGTCGCCCTCGCGGCGGCGCTGACCACCTCCGCCCAGGTCAAGGTGGTCAAATTGTGGGACAACGCCTCGGCACCCCACTCCAACGAGGATGCAGGCCCCCAGAAAGAGAAAAACGGCAACCTCTACAACACGGTCGATACCGAACTCTTCATCTATCCCGCAGCGCCGGACAAGGCGACCGGACAGGCCGTCGTCGTCTGCCCGGGCGGCGGCTACCGCTTCGTCTCGATGCCGCGCGAAGGACACGAAGTGGGCGAGTGGCTCTCGGCCGAAGGAATCACGGTCGTCGCACTCAAATACCGCCTGCCCAACGGACATTGCCAGGTGCCGCTCGAAGACGCCGAAGCGGCACTGCGCTACATCCGCGACCATGCCGCGGAGTACGGCGTCGATCCTTCGCGCGTGGGCATCATGGGCTTCTCGGCGGGCGGCCATCTGGCCGCTTCGGCCGCCACGATGCTCCCCGAAGAGGTACGCCCCGCCTTCGCCGTACTGGTCTACCCCGTCATCACGGCCGAGCCGGGCAAATGCCACAAGGGATCGTTCGACAACCTGCTGGGCACCGACCGCACGGCCGACGACGAGGCGCAATGGTCGCTGCAAAACCGCGTGACCGCCTCGACGCCGCCCACGCTGCTGCTGCTCGCCGACGACGACCGCACCGTGCCGCCCGTCAACAGCACGCTCTTCTACGAAGCGCTCAAACGCAACGGCGTGAAAGGGTGTTCGCTGCGCATCTATCCCAGCGGCGGCCACGGCGGCGGTTTCAACCCCGACCGCATCTACCGTACCGCGTGGCGCGCCGACGTGCTCGACTGGCTCGGAACGCACCCGAACAGCGCCTCGCATTGACCTCGTCCGGCCGAAACGAAGCGGGGGCGGAGATCGGATCTCCGCCCCCGCTCTTCTATGGCAGGAATTCCGATCAGCCTCCGGCCCCGACGGCAGGAAGCGGGCGCCGTTTGCGGGTACAATAGCGCTCGCACTGCATCGGAAGGTCGTAGCCGAGCATCACGCCCAACATGAAATCCTCCTCGGCCGACAACTCGTTGAGCGGCTTGTGGACGAACATCCGCACGGCATCCAGACAGGCGCGGTGGCCGAAATAGAGATTGACCTTGTCCGCGGTCACCGGCTGCACCAGATAGTCGATCCGGCGCGCCTGCAACCGCTCGGCCATCAGGCGGGCGCACGTCGGGCAGATCGTGCAGAGCACCAGCCGGCGAACTCCTTTCTGAAATTCGTAGATATGGTGCAGCAGCATTTTCAGATCGGTGTGACGGTTGAAATCCTCGGCGCTCATAAGAATTTCTATTTCAGAATCCGACGGCGGCGATCCACTTCTCCATGCGGGCGTCGCTGACCGCCTCCGACGCCCCGTCGTCGACCGCCAGCCCGATGACCTTCCCGTCGCGGCAGATACGCGAAGTGCAACCGTCGTACTCCGCAGCGTCCAACGCTCCGACGAAGGTGCAGCCCGTCGCTTCCAGCCCGTCGCGGATTTCGGCCAGCGCATCGCAGAACGAATCGGGGTAGGAGGCGCTGTCGCCGCAGCCGAACAGCGCCACGCGCTTGCCAGACAACGCCTTCCGTTTCAGTGCATCGAGAAAATCGTACCAGTCGTCCTGCAATTCGCCGCAACCCCAGGTCGACGACCCCAGCAACAGCAAGTCGTACCCTTCGGCCTCGTCGGCCGAAGCGTCCGCGACATTGTGCACATCGGTTTGCGCGACGCCCGTGCGGGCGGCGATCTTCGCAGCCAGCGACTCGGTCATACCGGTCGTGCTGCCGTAAAATATTCCTGTTCTCATCGTATGAAAGTTTATCCGTAAATCCTCTCTGCAAAGATCGTACATCCGTCCTGCGGGAACAATCCCTGCAAATAGGTATTTTTCCGTACTCCGCCGGCCCGCCCCCCGTCGAGGGTTTCCGCAATCGGCGGCGGCACCGCAGATACCCCGCCTCGGCAAAACCAAATAAATTTGGTTCTGCCCTCGGCTTTTCGTACTTTGGCTGACGCCGTAGATACTTCGCCTCGGCAAAACCAAATAAATTTGGTTCTGCCCTCGGCTTTTCGTATCTTTGTCCCCGAATCGACAAGAGAAAGGGAGACTATGGCAGACAATTCGATCCTCCAACGTCTGGACGGACTGAAACTCAAATACGAGGAGTTGGGACAGAAACTCACCGACCCCGAAGTGATCGCCGACGTGAAACAGTTCGTGCAGCTGAACAAGGACTACAAGGAGCTGGAACCGATCATCGAGACGTCGGAACGTTTCCGCACGGCCCTGGCCAATCTGGCCGAAGCGAAGGACGTGCTCGCCAACGACAAGGACGAGGAGATGCGCGAAATGGCGCGCGAGGAGATCGCCGAACTGGAACCGGCCATCGTACGCATGGAGGAGGAGATCAAACTGCTGCTCATCCCCAAAGACCCGCAGGATTCGAAGAACGCCATCATGGAGATTCGCGGCGGT